>Ga0302213_1000158_pt1 | contig 42729 bp, 37 predicted proteins | sample II_Fen_N1_2_FD_194583 | JGI IMG/M metagenome (GOLD analysis project Ga0302213, IMG submission 194583) | Peat permafrost microbial communities from Stordalen Mire near Abisko, Sweden - II_Fen_N1_1 | ecosystem: Environmental > Terrestrial > Soil > Wetlands > Permafrost | place: Sweden: Abisko...
GAAAAGCCGCACACAATCGGTGGAATTTCAATGCGAAGCTCACCGATCAACATCTCAAGATCATCCACGAACGATTCCATCGTAAACTGTCCATCACCAACGGAAGAGCCACCAAGCCCTCTAATGTCGTACGCCACGCAGTAGTACGCTTCACTAAAAGCTGCTACTTGTTCGTGCCACATCGTATGGTCATACGGAAAACCGTGTAAAAAAATGATTGCTCTGTTTTTCTGATTGCCTTCCACTAAAACCGATAATCCGCCGATGTTTTTTTTCATAATGTATCCTTTATAGATACATTATACCTCAGACATTAAAATATAAGGCCTCCCTGTGGTGCATCACGATGGCTGTGGTACTCTGCTCAGGATGAATCTGAAATGTTTCGCTGAGATTGATACCAAATTCCTCAGGCTTGAGCAGGTCAAAAATGATTTGTGTATCTTCCAAGGCAGGGCACGCTGGGTACCCAAAAGAGTAGCGACATCCAAGGTAACGCTTCATCTGAACATCACGCAGACTGTGCCCCTCATTTTCGGCAATGCCAAGATCAAGACGTATCTGTTTATGGACGATTTCGGCTAACGCTTCGGCGAGTTCAACACCCAATCCATGCACAAAAAAGTACTCCGTAAAATTGCCTGCATCGTAAAGCTCTTTCTCATACGCTGAAAATTTCGCTCCCGCACTCACGCACGTCAAAGCGATAACATCGTGGCGATCGGGAGCGATAAAATCACTCAAAGAGCGGTACGGATTTCTGTTTTGACGTGGAAAATCAAATGCCTTAATGGCACGCTCTTTGATGGCGTCAATGCTCTCACGATTCACCTGTGCCTCGCTAAAGTAACCTTCGCTCTCATCAAAAAGATAGAGATTATTTTCGCTTGAGCGCGCAGGATAGTAACCGTAAATGAGCGTTGGCTCAAACAGTCCCATTCGCTCTATGTCCATTTTGATGCGCTCAAAGGCAGGCCATAAAACCTCATCAAGCTGTTTTTGCTTCGCCTCTTTACTCTGCCCTTTACCACTGTAACCCCAACGTTGTGCAAAAAGAATTTTGTGGTTGATCCACGAATAGGCTAACTCTTTGACATCGGTTTTTAAAACACGTCTGCCCCAAAAAGGTGGTGTAGGGATGGCAATCTCACGACTAGGCATTTTAAGCTCATGAAACGGTGGAATTTCCTTAGCTTCTTTCGTGGCACGATTGACACTGTTTTCAAGCACGACGCGACTAAAAGAGGTATCATAATTTTTTGCTTCGATGCGCGACATCGCCGTTATACCCTCAAACGCGTCTTTGCAGTAATAAATAGGACCATCGTAAATCGGTCGACAAAAATCTTCCACAAAGTTATCGGTCAGTGCCGCTCCACCTAAAATGACAGGGATGGTAATGCCCATTTTCTGCATCGCTTCTAAATTTTCTTTCATGACATTGGTCGACTTCACCAAAAGTCCGCTCATACCAATCGCATCGGCTTTATGCTCTTTGAGTGCTTCTAAAAATGTGTCTAAATCCGCTTTGATGCCGATGTTGATGACTTTAAAACCGTTGTTACTCAAGATGATGTCAACCAAGTTTTTACCCACATCGTGCACATCGCCTTTAACCGTTCCGATAATCAGCGTCGTCGTTGTATTCTTTTCGGTTTTTGGAAGGTACGGTTGCAGATAATCCACCGCAGCCTTCATCACTTCAGCCGATTGGAGGACAAAGGGTAATTGCATCTTTCCACTGCCAAACAGCTCGCCGACCACTTTCATCGCATCGATTAATATCTCATTGACGATGACTTCCGCGGCTATCTCCTCTTTAGCGGTAGGTAAGAGTACTAGCATACGCTCTTTATCGCCATCGATGAGCAGGGTTGAGATTTTCTCTTTGGTGTCCATCGCAAGAAACGCCGCATCACTCTCGTCTTTGTTCTCCACAACCCCTTCGAAATGGTCGATGAATTTAAAGAGCGGATCGCCCTCTTCTCGGTGATTGAAGAGTAAATCTTCACAGATTTTTTTGTCCACTTCACTGATCTTGTGCATCGGAAGGGTATTTTTAACATTGACAATCGCCATGCTCAGACCCGCTTCGACACAGTGGTGCAAGAAGACGGAGTTTAGGTATTCACGGGCGTGTTTGGCCAAACCAAAAGAGATGTTCGAAACACCGAGCACAAAGCCCACTTCAGGGTGCATCGCGTGAAATTCACGAATCGCCTCAATGGTCTCAATTGCCGCCGTATGGTACTCAGGATCGCCACTACCCACAGTAAACGTAAGTAAGTCAAACACCAAATCTTCAGGGTGAATGCCATGTTTTTCGGTCGCTAAGGTATAAATGCGCTCCGCAATCGCCACTTTTTGCTCTTTGCTCTTTGCCATACCCACTTCATCGATGGTCAGACACACCAGTGCCGCGCCAAAACGTTTGGCTAAAGAGCAGACTTTGTCAAACTTTTCGATGCCGTCTTCTAGGTTCACGGAGTTGATGATAGGCTTTCCACCGATGAGTTTAAGCGCCACTTCAAGTGCTGGAACTTGCGTGGTGTCAGGCATCAGTGGCAAAAGAATCTTTTGCACATAACGCCCCATCACCTCTTTGGTATCTTTATGCTCATCACGTCCCGCAAAACCCACACTGACATCGATGCCATGTGCGCCACTTCGTACTTGTTGTTGCGCCACGCTGAGTGTGCCATCGTAGTCTTCGGCAAGCAGTAACTCACGAAATGCTTTGGAACCTGTGGCATTACTTCGCTCACCAATGAGAAACGGTGCTGGGTCTTGTTTGAGCGCTCTGGTTTCAAACAAAGAGGCAATGCTCCTGGACATCTCACCTTTCGGAGCAAGAGGCTTTTTGCCTTCCACACGTTTGGAGAGCTCTAAGATATGCTGAGGCGTGGTGCCACAACATCCTCCAAGAATCGCAACACCTGCAATTTCCGTAAATTTTTCTTGAAGTTCGGCAAATTCACGAGGTCCCATGGGGTAGAAGGTATAGCCACCACGGTTTTGAGGAAGTCCCGCATTGGCATGCACACTGATAGGTTTGCCCCAAACGGAACTGAGCGTTTTAACATGTTTTTCAACTTGTTCTGGTCCTGTACCACAGTTAAAGCCAAGGCTTAAAAGATCAAAAGGTTCCAAGATCGCGGCGATGGTGGTAGCATCGGTTCCAATAAGCATCGTACCGCTGAGCTCAATCGTCACCGAAACCATGATGGGAAGTTTTACATGTAAAGAGCTTTGAGCATCCGTAATGGCATGCAAAGCGGCTTTGATTTGAAGAGGGTCTTGCGCGGTTTCAATGAGAAAAAGATCCGCCCCGCCATCAATCGCACCGCGTGCCGCCTCTTTGTAGCCTTCAAACATCTCATCGTAGCCAATATGCCCTAAAGAGGGAAGTTTCGTCCCAGGACCAAAGGCAGCCGCTGTAAAACGAGGTTTTTGTTCTGTGGCAAAATCCGCACACGCCGCTTTAACGATCTCAACACCCGCACGGGCGAGTTCGTAGGCTCTCTCACCGATACCATAATCGTCCAAAACCCACGGAAGTGCGCCAAAGGTATTGGTCTTGATGATGTCTGCACCTGCGAGAAGATAACCACGGTGAATTTTAGAAATTTCATCGGAGGCAGTGACATTGAGAAGCTCATTACACCCCTCTTTGTTTTCCCATTGCGCAGCTGAAATCTCTAAAGCTTGAATCTGCGTGCCCATCGCACCGTCGATGACTAAAATTTTCTCTTTTATCAGTTCTTGAAGTGTTGCCAAGTGGAGTTCCTAGTGTATTATAACATAGTGATTATGGTATCAAAACTTTGGTAAGGAGAGGATAAAAAACTCTGAGTAGTCCAAAGAGGCAAAATGCCCCTTTGGTTTTTACATGTAACGCTTAGGGATTAACGGTAGATTTGTAAACAGCTTTGCCATCTTTGATCTCTTTGATAACGGCAGACCTAGTGGCATTTCCTTTATCATCAATGGAAATAAAACCTGAAACACCCTCATATTTGGATGTTTTACGAATTTCACTGTTCACGCAAACGCTGTCTTCTGAATTCGCACAACGGTTCATCGCATCAATCATTACGTTATACGCATCTGCGCCAAGTGCAGTAAAGGAGTTTAACTCTTTTTTACCTGTTTTTTTCTCATACGCAGCGATAAAATCTTTTGATTTTTGTGTTGGAGGGGCACTATGATCGAAGGCATCGGTAAACATATACCCCTCAACCGCGTCACCGCCGAGGTCAATAAAGGTTTGATTCGCAACACCATCACCTGAGATGAAAGGTTTGTTTACATCCGCTTGTTTCGCTTGACGTTTAATCATAGATGCTTCTGTGTGATAAAGTGGCAAGAAGACGAAGTCGGCATTTAACGATTTGATTTGAGAGATAACGGCTTTAAAATCTTTATCGCCTGAACTGATACGAATCTCTTTAAGCACTTTGCCACCATTTTGACTAAACGCTTGGGTAAACGCTTTGGAGAGTCCTAGGGAATAGACTTGCGCTTGATCTGTTACGATCACAGCGGTTTTGAGACCTAAATCTTTTGCCATATAGTTTGCGACAACCGTACCTTGGAAGGAGTCAATAAAACAGACACGATTCGCATAGGCTCTATTTTCAGTGAGTTTATCATTGGTTGCAGCTGGTGCAATGACAGGAATCTGTTTTTTATCGGCAATAGCGATAATTTGAGCGGTGTTGGTGCTAATCATCTCACCAATAATTCCGACCACTTTATCCGAAGTGATGAGTCTGGTTGCTGCATTGGCAGATTCAACTTTGTCACCTTTGGTATCAACTAAAATGATTTTGACGCTATCACCATTTTTAAGTTTGGGTTGAAGGGCATTTGCAAGCTCCACTCCCTCATACGCTACTTGTCCATACCCCGAAAGTGTACCACTCATAGGCAAGATAAGACCTATATTAACCTCTTTAGCCAAAGCACTTGTTGCCATCAATGCCACAAGACTTAGCAGTGTCATAAAAGAACGCATCTTTTCTCCTTTAAAAAATTACGAAGAAAGTCTAACACAATCATGATTATGATTAAATCAAAAAGGGGAGGAAAACGAGAAGAAAGAAGCGTTTTAAAGGCTTCTTTCGTTTACATGTAAACGTTTAAGTGTGGTGATTTTCAGCGACATTGAGCGCTTCGGAGACATCGACAATCACTTGAAGTTTTTTGATGATCTCATTCATCGCGTGGCTCTCTTCTTGTGCCGCAACACTGATGCGCTCGACTTCCGCTTGTGTTTTAATGATCTCATCCACGGTGCGTTGCAATGCAGGAACAATTTGATTGACCACTTTTTGCACATCCATAATGGAGATGCGAATATTGTCGGTTGATTTGTTACTTTGATCGGAAAGTTTTCGCACTTCACTTGCCACAACGGCAAATCCGCGTCCATGATCTCCCGCACGTGCCGCTTCGATGGTTGCATTGAGTGCTAAAAGGTTGGTTTCGCTCGCGATATATTTAATCGCCGTGGTAATATTACCAATCTGATCCACAGCATTGGTCAGTTCTTGTGCCATGTCATTGGTGACTTGAACATTTTTAACTTCCGCGGCAAGTTTGGTGTTGACAACAACGATGGTATTGGCGGTATTTTCGATAGACAAAGACGCGTTTTGAGTAATGAGTGAAATCTCTTTGGTTTGTTCTGCCAATTTTTTGGAGATATCGCGTGCTTCTTGGAGTGCTTTGTCGCTATTAATCGCTGTGACAATTTGCGCTAAGCCACTGACACTCTCCGCCGTAGCAGAACGAGGAGGACTTGGCATCACGTTTACATCAGGACGCAATAATTGGCTGTATTTCGTATAAAGCGCTTTTCCAGAAGAGACATAACCATCGGTTCCAATGATATATTTGGCTTCGCTTAAAGCCTCTTTCGTTTCGCTCTCGCTACACTCATCAAACGGAATCACGCGGTAGGTCACATGATCGAGTTTGTAAAATTTGAGAAATTTCAACATCACATTCGCACCCGAAGTGCTGTTGTTAAAAATAATAACATTTTCACCCGCAGGGATACGACTCACACCGACAAAAAAATCGGTTGGAGGTACGAATTCAACAGCAACGACTTTCTCTTTGCCATATTTTTTGACCATTTCGTCATAACGATTGGTAAAACAGACAATAAGATCAAACTTCGCAGGATCATAATTTTGATAATTGCTTAGAGTTGCTTTTTGATAAACTGCAGTGGTTGAAAGTGTTGCGTCAACCAAAGAGACAAGCTCCTGTGTTGTCGCATCATTAGCCCCGATTAAAAGTAGATTAACGCTCATGTACTTCCCCTTGCCCCGTATTCGTATCGATGAGATCGTGCTAGAAAATGTTTCAATAGCCTTCATTTACATTGTAGGCCATTCTTTATAAAGTACTGCTTTAATTGGATATTATAAGCAAAATGTGTGACAAAAAAAGGACGAAAAAGAGGCAATGCTTTGAAAGCAACCGTAGTATAATAAAAAGAATTTTTAATAAGGGGTTCGCATGTTTGAAATTCAAAACTATTACAGCTTTATTGTGGCAATTTTACTCTTTCAACTCATCCCAGGTGCTGGAACCATTGCTATTTTAAATGCAACGGCGCGTAATGGCATCAAGGCAGGTCTTGGAGCTGTGATGGGAACCCTTTTAGGCGATTTTGCTTTTATGATCGCCGCCCTTGCGGGACTGGCTGCCATTATGCAACAAAACCCTTTTTTGTTTGAGCTGTTGCAATACTTTGGTGCAGCCTATTTGGTCTGGTTAGGCATTGGATTATTACGTGCTAAAATCAAACCCAATACGGGAAAAGCTGAGCCTAAAAAATCGGCCTTGGTCTATTTTAAGCAGGCGTTTTTTGTGAGCATTACCAATCCTAAAGTGATGCTGTTTTTTGTGGCATTTTTTCCACTCTTTTTACGCCCCAATGCAACCAACATGACCTTAGTCGCGATGATTTTACATGTAAGCCTTATCAGCCTTATTTACCAAGCACTTTTGGTTCTTTTAGGCAATTCGTTAGCACGCAAACTCAAAGCCTTCCCACTGGCACGCACCATCGCGACACGCCTTGCAGGTGTCGCACTTGTTGGCTTTGGCATTAAACTTGCCAGCAGTAACCGTTAAAAGTAACGATCCATGGCACTTAGACATATTTTACTCGCCCTCAGTGTGGTTCTTATCTGGGGAATCAATTTTGTGGTGATTCAAGTCGCGCTCAAAGAGGTTCCACCCCTTTTACTCACATTTTTAAGATTCTTTTTTGCAGCATTTCCCGCAATTTTTTTCTTCAAAAGACCCAAAAACACCTCATGGAAAATGCTCTTTTTCTACTCGTTAAGTATGTTTATTCTCGATTTTGCATTTTTGTTTTCAGGAATGTATGTCGGTGTAAGCTCGGGAATCGCCTCACTTGCCCTTCAAACGCAAGTCTTTTTTACTGCCATTTTAGCGGTCATTTTTCTCAAAGAGAAGATGACATTGGCAAAAATCATAGGAGCCATCATCGCCTTTTCGGGCATTGTCTTTGTAGGCTTTCATGCAGGAGGCGATGTCAATCTTTTGGGACTTTTGTTGGTCGAATGTGCCGCACTCTCATGGGCGATTGGCAATCTTGTCTCAAAACGTATTGGGAAAGTCGATATGCTCAGTCTCGTGGTTTGGGGAAGCCTTATTTCCCTTCCTTTTTTACTGGCACTCTCTTATAGTTTTGAATCGCATCTGTGGAATAGAGAGATCTTTACGCATCTCTCAGGTAAAAGTATCGGCGCTATTGCCTATCTTGCGTATCCCGTTACGTTTTTTGGGTTTGGTATTTGGAGCTGGTTACTCAGCCGCTACCCTGCCACCACCGTAGCCCCTTTTACACTCTTAGTGCCTGTGGTTGGTTTTTCATCTTCGGCTCTTTTAGTAGGAGAAGCATTGCCCAGCTGGAAGCTTATCGCCGCGTTTTTAATTGTCTTAGGACTTGTCATTAATCTCTACGGTGATCGCTTTTTAAGACGTTCCTAACCCTTTTACATGTAAAGAGAAGTCAGTGTTTCTTACTTCTCTTGAATGCTCATCAAATGTTCTCTTCTTTGTACCGCTTTTTGATCTTCAGAAGGAAGTGTCAAGGCTTGATTCAGCGTTTCCACACTAATCTTTTTCTGTGTACTTAAGGTCTCCATGGTTAAATCCGCCCCTAATTTTCCAAGCGCATAACAGTATTTGCTTTTCAAACTAACATTCCCCTCAGGCTCTAAAGCTAAGATACGTGAGCATTTATCGACCCATAAAAATGTATCATTAGCATGATAATCATGCAGGTAGCCAAACAGTTTAGCCGTCTCAAAAAATTTCAGTTTGACCTCAAAGAAAGGGCTCACTTCTAGGTTTTCACTGATGCGTAGTAAAATGGGGAATTTATACAGTGTTGTGCCGATTTTAAGATTGCTTTTACTGGTATCGAGTACCAAATCTTGCTCAATTTTTGGGAATTCCCAAAAACGACCAATCTCTTTCGACCAAGCACTTAAAATTTTATCAAAGGAGTCAAAGGAAGCTTCCAACGATGCCTCTTCGCCCAAAAGATTACGTCCAAGGCCTAACTGTGCTTTGTACCCTAAGAATGGCAGAAGTGTAGCGCCAATGTCAAGCGTTGTACCCACTTTATCGACTCTTTGACCACTTTCCGTTCTTGGATCAATAATCACAAACTGATTGCGGCGTTCACCTTTCATCAAATCATCAATCGCCATATTGTGCATTGCAAGATGATCCGAAGCAACAACGATAATGGTGTTTTTACCATACGAAGAGTCGCCAATTTGCTTGATAAATTTGGCGATCAATTCATCCGAACATGCAACAGCATTGAGCATCGAGTTACTGCCATCTTTATACTGCTGTGTTTTACAACTCTTAGAAACATGTCCGTAGGGGTGATGCGTATCCATCGTTGAGAGGAACATTGCAAATTTTTGTTTGGTTTTGGAGTACTTTTTAAAATCATTCATCGCAATTTCAAAAAGCGTATCATCGTACAAACCCCAAGGTGTTTGATAGTTTGGATTTGAGAGCAGAGGTTTCAGCTCTTTAATGCCTTTAATATCATCAAATTGATGCGTGCGGTACAGTTTGTCAACCCCTGCAAATTCTAAAGCAGAGCCACTGCGATAGATGAGTTTATACCCCTCTTTGTGCAACATATCGCTCATGCACACGGCGCCAGAATAAAAGGTACTCATCTTTGACATAGAGTTGCCTTGTGGCGAGTGTTCATTACTGCTAGGGGTCACCAACGGAATTCCACACTGCACCGATGTCATTCCTGCAATCGTCCAACTGGTGCCAAGGGCTTGCTTAATTTGGGTAAAAACCGTACTTTGTTCACGAATAGGACGTAGCGCGTTGACCAACGAAGGAAAAATCTTTTCATCGTAGTAGGTCTCTTCAAAACTCTCTGCAAAAATATAGATGACATTCGGGTGATCTTCGCTGGTGGCTGTGAGTGTTGGCGCTTGGTAATAGTCACTAAAGCTGTACTGAAGGCTGAGAGGATTTTCAACTCCGAGCGCTTTGAGTGAACTTTCACCTAAAAAACGCACCGTTGGATGCAGACACAACGATAGGATCAAGGCACTAACGGAGAGAGTATGCTTGAGTTTATGATGGTGCTCAAACATATCATTTTTAACCAAACGATAATAAAATAATGAGAGAGCCAAACTGGCGAAAAAAAGCCCAATGCCAATAGCAATGATTAAATAATAATCACCAAAACCTGAGCCTTCTAGCCCATAACGTAAGTGAAAAATGACAGCATCATTGATACCCTCACCGGTAAAATAATTAGAGATAATGTAAAAAGCACTAAGGATCATATAAAAGAAAACGCACACCGCACCAATCAGTGCGCTCTTTCGTGTTCGTGTACGATTTTTGGATGTAAATAAGGCTATAAGGAAAAGTCCTACAGATAACCATAGCATGTTAATCATTGTTATTAGTGTCCTTTTTTATTTTAAGACGGTATTATAGCTTGTTGTCAAAATTTTGAAGAAAAATTTGTTATTTTTACAAAGTGGTTAAATTTTAATCACTGTCCTGCATAGATTAAAATACGCTAAGTGATACAATTTCATCAGTTCAACATTTTAGGAGGAATTCATGAGAAGTAAACTACTTTCTCTCGCAACATTGTTGCCTGTATCAGCATTATGGGCTGCAGAAGAAGCAGCTACAGAAGTGGCAGAAGTCGCTGAAAAGGTTTTAACCCTTGACGTTGGTAATACTGCTTGGGTTTTAACAGCGACTGCGCTCGTTATGTTTATGACACCTGCTGGTTTGGCACTTTTTTATGGCGGCATGTCTCGCTCTAAAAACTTACTCAATACCATCGCAATGAGCGTTATGGGATACATCGTTGCAGCCATTGTATGGGTTGTAGCTGGCTACACCTTGGCATTTGGAACAGATATTGGTGGTGTCATCGGTTTTGACAGCCTTTTCCTAAGTGGTATTAAAGTCACTGACCTATGGGCAACCGGTAGCATTCCTGTGCTTCTTTTCGTAGCGTTCCAAATGACGTTTGCAGGTATTACAGTCGCTCTTGTCAGTGGTGCTGTTATTGAGAGATTGAAGTTTTCAACATGGATCGTTTTTGCAGCTATCTGGATCTTAGCGGTTTATGCTCCTATTGCTCACTGGGTCTGGGGCGGGGGATTTTTATCAAAACTAGGCGTTCTTGACTTTGCAGGTGGTACCGTTGTTCATATCAATGCAGGTGTTGCTGGCCTTGTGATCGCTCTAATGCTTGGCAAACGTGCTGATTATGGTAAAGCGATGTTCCCATCTTCTGTAACACTTACGGTACTCGGTGCGAGTATGTTATGGTTCGGATGGTTCGGATTTAATGCGGGTAGTGAGCTTGGCGCAGACGGTATTGCTGCGAGTGCATTCCTTGTCACCAATACAGCAGCAGCGATTGCCGCACTTGCTTGGATGACTATCGAATACATCACCTACAAAAAATTCACATTACTTGGTATCGCTTCTGGTATCGTTGCAGGTCTTGTTGCGATCACTCCAGCAGCAGGTTTTGTTGATACAGCAGGCGCTCTTGTGATCGGTGCAGTAGCTGGTATCGTAGCATTCTACGGTGTTAACGGTCTTAAAAAAGCGCTTAAATACGATGACGCTTTGGATGCATTCGGAATTCACGGTGTTGCAGGTATCTGGGGTGCGATTGCAACCGGTATTTTTGCAAACCCTGAAGTCAATGAGCTTGGTACTGGTTTACTCTATGGCAATGCAGATCAAGTTGTTATCCAAATTGAGGGTGTTATCGTAACCATCGTCTATACAGCGATTGCTACAGCGATTGTCTTTAAAATTGCTTCTATCTTAACCGGTGGTGCAAGAGTAAGTGCAGATGCTGAGTCTCAAGGTTTGGATGAAGTAGAGCACGGCGAAAAAGCCTTCAACTTAAGATAACAAGGATCTAAAATGAAAAAAATCGAATCAATTATCAAACCATTCAAACTCGAAGATGTGAAAGATGCTCTTGCAGAGCTCGATATTACGGGTATGACAGTGAGTGAAGTTAAAGGTTACGGAAGACAACAAGGACACTCAGAGCTTTACAGAGGCGCTGAGTATGTCGTTGATTTCTTACCAAAAATTAAAATCGAAGTGGTTGTTGTTGACGATCTCGTTGACAAAGTCATTGATGTTATCGTGAAAAGTGCGCGCACAGGAAAAATCGGCGATGGAAAGATTTTTGTTTCCAATGTTGAGAAAAGTGTTCGTATCAGAACCGGTGAACTGGATAACGAAGCCGTATAATTCTTTTAGGTGGGGAATTTCCCCCCCCACCTTTTTTTTCTTATGTATTTTCGATTAACTCTAAAAGTCTATATGCTTTATCATTCTTCTCAAAACATTTTTTTTCTACATCAAAAAAGAGAGTATTTAACACTAAAAACCCCTCTTTCTCTTTATTAAAGACAAATCTTCTAGTATTAATGTCATTATCTTTTGGATAGATAAGATACATATGTTGACACGCTTCATACTTTGTACCGTACGCATAAAGCTGATACATATCAGGTTGAGATATGCCTTCATTTGTCTTTTCTTTTGAGAGTATTTTCCATTTGGTATCGGCGATTAGAAGGACGTCTTTATCGTAAATGAGTATGTCAGGTTTAAGCCTAAATTTGCCATCGTTGTTTTCATAGGCTAAATGATGCGTTTTATCTTGCAGCTTTACATGTAAACCTTTTTTCTTGAGATAATCTCCCACATAGCTCTCAAAAAGCAGGTTCATATCAAACAAAAGCGCAAAAGCAATATCATTACCTTTGTAAGGGCTAAATGAGTTTTCTAGTAAAAAAGTCTTACACCATAAAAGAACGTGTTCATAGTCTTTCATCTGACGATTTGGCTTTACATGTAAAAAGTCATTTTTTATATCTTTGCACACAGAAATTTCATCAAAAACAAATAAAAACTCTCGTATGCGTTGTTGATTGGCATTGAGTTTGGATTTTTTATAGAGGTATTGAAGGGTGGTTTTTATCAGCCTATTTTCGGCTCTATCACTCAAAAATTCTTGAAACTCCACAAAAAATCGCTCTTTATGAATAGTATTTTGTTTGATTTGCTCACCTATTTTGAGTTTGCCTTTTAGGAATTTAAGATTTTCTTCTTTGGTGATATAGTCGCTTTTGATACCTTTGCGAACAAGAGCTGCTAACTCTTCCAAAAACATCGTAATAAATATCTCTAAAAGTGGCATTTTTGAGCTTTTAAGATGTGCCATGTTAAAGTTTTTAAAAGGTGATTTTTTGAGAGTTTTAAGCATCTTTATCAAAATCTTTTTAGACTCATCTTCATCAAGACTTTGGATTTTGGGCAGTATCTCTATAATCGTACCATCTTTGGTTTGAATAAGCCCTACAAAATTTTGTGCTTGAAGCACTTTGCCAAACCCTTTTTTGCTAGTTATTTTTAGGAACTGAGCTGTTGCTTCATTTTCTAAGATAAATTTTTCTATGGATGTAAAAACTTTTTCTTCAATATAATGTTCTTTTGTGTCATCTTTGTACTGAAGATATTCGTATTCTTTAATTATCATTTTTGAAATTTGCCAAAATCAAAATCTTTTTTTATCGTATAGATAAACTTATTGTCCTCCAAATATTCACTATCTTTTATAATCTCTTCATCGAATATATCTGGATTTATCTCATTTTTTTCAATAAATCCATCGCCTAACACCAATCTTATCTTCTCCCAATCATCGTAAAAATACTCTTGCAATAGAGGGATAATTTTATTTTTAAAAATGTTGTCAAGCTCCGCTTTTTTATCAATGATTTTTTCATCTTTTAAACTCATAAAATAAGCATGTCCGATGGTATGGTCTCGGTCATAAAGATACTCAATGCGCTTATTCATTGTCTCAAGCATACGCTTTACATGTAAACCATCAACCTCAAAATCCAACACATCAGTACAAGGCATCATCTCCGTAAAATCAAACCTTCGTCTCAGTGCAGTGTCCATCAAAGCAATGCTTCTATCAGCGGTGTTCATTGTGCCAATAATATAGAGATTTTGTGGTACGCCAAAGTTTTCATTGGGAGAGTAAGGAAGCCTTACATGTAAGGCTTCCTCTTTTCCAATTCTTTTGCTTTCTTCTATAAGTGTGATAAGCTCTCCAAAGATTTTAGAAATATTGCCACGGTTGATTTCATCGATAATGAGGATATAGTTTTTAAGAGGTTCTTTTTCTTGTTGACTTACCTCATTATTCTCTAACAAATACTCTAGCAATGGATTGTAATATTGAGATAACCCGCCTATGATGAGTTTATTTTCTCCAACTTCGTACATTGCTCTTAAATTTTTTAATAGCAAAACATGCTGTGAATCTCCACCACTTTTATCGAAATAAATATGTGATTCATCAATCTCTTTAATATAAAAACTACTTTTTTTCATTTTTATTTCAAGTCTTTCATCTGCCGATACTTTATCTAAAACACGCTCTTTAAAAATAACATCAAAATCTTTTTTAGCAACTCTGTTTTCTTGAGCTTGTTCAAAGTTTACAGTAGCTCTTTTTGATAATTTCTTAAAAATACCTGCTTCTATTTTATACTCAATGCCACCACTATCGGTTGTTTTGGCTTTTATTCCCTCCACAAACTCCTCATAGCCATAGCTTTGGTGAAAGGTGACAAATTCAATTTGCCCATTTCGTCTATATGTTAAATCAAAAATACGTTTTAAAATTTTTCTTTTAAAATTTTCATCTTCAAGATTTAAAGCTTCTTCATATGTTATTTCAAAATCTTTTTTAAAACCATCTCCAAAATTATTAAACTTTGTACCCTTTTCTTCTTTTTCAAAAATAATTTCTAAAGCTTTGTTAATAGTATGATATGTTTTTCCTGTACCTGGAGGTCCGTAGAGAATTTGGTTGAGGGGTTGAGTTGGGTTTGAACTTTGTGGCATTTTACTTCCATCTTGCTGTAAGAATTTAATCAAGTATTTTAGGGCATTCCATGCTTCTGAACCAATAGTAGGTGTTTTATTCCACTCTTGTAAATCAAATTTATTGTTTTGAAATAATAAATTTATTTCTTCTAAGTCATTGATTTCATAAGCATACAAACTAATCTTTTTGATTATAAAACCTATTTCCTGTAATTTTTCTGGCAGCTTGTTTTTTAATCTATTGTTATAATTTCTGCAAGTATTGTCAGATAATTTTTGTTCCGTTTTAAGCCATATGATAAACTTATTTTCTAAATCATTTTGAGCTTTTGAAACATACTCTAATCTTCTTTGTATCAAAGGCTCTATTTCTATATTGAAATTATCAATGAATTGTTTTAATTCATTTTTCACATTATCTTTTATTTTATACTTTGTTTTTTTATCACCTGCATGTTGCCCATCATGCTCTACTAATTCGTTTAAAATTATTTCTTCTTTGCCTTTACCAAACCTTTGAGACCAAAGATGATCAAAAGATAATGCTCCTCTTTCAAAGTCGCCATACAGTTTTAACTGTTTAATTATCTCATCACGCGATACAAAATCGTTGGCTGCACTTAAAATTTTTAAAATAGGTAATTCCAAACATGCTACATGAATATCTTCTTTATAAACTTTATCTAACCAATTTTTCAATTTACCCGTAATTTCATTCATCTACCACGCTCCTCTAATTTTTCCAATATCTCAAGCTTTTACTACTACCCTTCTTCAATTGCTTTTTTTTCCTCTTTCATACGATACGTCATCACCAAATTAAAGCAAAGCTCACTGAGCATCAAAAGATCCCACATGGAAAGAATGTCTAAAAAAGGTAGACCCTCTTCAAGACTTTCAAAATTGATGTTACATGTAAACGTATACGCATCATTGGGAGCACCAAGTTCTGGGAGATTGAGTGAATATTGAAACGCAAAATGCATGTCCGCTTTGCGCCCCATACGACGAATACGTTTGAGGGTTCCATCAAAATCTTTTTCATTGAGGCGAATCTCAGAGTGAATATTATGAGAGAGCACATTGCGCACAAAAGAGATAATATCAAAAAAGTTTTCATACTGTTCCCCGAAGAGTTTTTGCATAAAAATCTTAAAGGGACTCTCAAACCGAAGGCTCTCTACCATGGCCATACAAATACCCCGAAAGGCGTTAAACTCAACAAAATACTCAAAGAGCGAAATCTCCTCTTTTTGCGTCTGCTTTGCATTGGCTAAGAGCTCTTGAATGATCTCAGCATTAAAGTAATACGCTTGATCATCTTCGTACTTTTTAACCACAAAGAGACTGCGATCACTCAAATCTTCTGTTTTAGAAAGCTTGCCTAAAAACTCACCCATGTGTAAAAAATAGAAATTTTGCTCCACGAGCAAAAGAGCATCATCGAGTAGAACGTCTGTATCGCTCATGTCACTTTTTCCAATCGTACTTTCATCTCTTGATAAATGGCACAGTGCCCCTCTTGGCTCATCGCATGAGGGGTCAGTCTATTGGCATTTTTTGCGCCACTGTAAAGAAGGAGACAATCATCTCGCAGTTTGTCGCTAGGCATAACAGAGTATTCAGCGCTTCCATAGCGATTGATCAGGCGTACCCTTTCTTCTTGCTGCAAACCAAGGCTTCGTGGCACATAGAGATAATCATCGGTTATAAATTGAGAATTGAGTGATTTGTTTTGCTTTGCCGCAATCAAAAAAAACCCCTCTTCTTCTAAAGGATCGTCATCAAACTCTTCTAAAAATTCAAACTTACCACTTTGGGTGTAAAACGTTTTGGAATACGGTCTATCTTCATACGTCTTTGAGATTAAAAAGCCCTCTTTTTCAACGCTGTTAGAGGCAATAACACGCTCAATAATCGCCCCTTCACGCTCCAAAGGTTCATACCCAAAAGAGTGAAGCATCGCCTCACTCAGCGCATATTCACTGATGCCGATGCGACTTTCCACTACCTTGGGCATGCGACCAATATACTCATGGCCGTAGCTAAGCTTTACATCCTCTTTTTCCAAAAAGCTTTTCGCTGGAATAATCAAATGCGCCTTAGAGGAAGTCTCATTTTCATGCAACCCAAAGTAGACCACACATTTGGCTTGAGCAAGTCCCTCAACGACTTTGGAAGTACAGGGCATTTGGGAAAGAGGATTCCCTCCTTGAATAAACACCAGATCGTATTTACCAAAATTGGCAATCGGTAAAGGCTCTGTTTTTGCCGCAACTTTAAAAGGAGCGTCAAAACCAAAACCACTGTTGGAGAGGTAACTCACACCCGAACCTACTTTTCCAAACAGTCCAAGCATGGCACCGAATGCATCAATGGCACGTAAGACACTGTGCCCAAAGCTATACTTTTGGACACCAATACCGACTAAAATAGAGACTTTTTTACCTTTAATCAGACGAAGCAACTCACCTACTTCATCGAGGTTTACCTGTGATCTATCCAGTAATTTACGCATCGGAATACCACTGATATACTCTATAAAATCTTTGTGATTCAGGGTTCGCTCGTTTAAAAATGTTTGGTCTTCCATATCTTCCATGGCGACTAAACGGCAGAGCAAAAGAGCCAAATAAAGATCGCCTCTTGGTTTAATTTGAATATGAAGGTCAGCAGAGGAAGCAAGATCAATTTTGATTGGGTCAATAACAATAAGCGTTTTACCCTTAAGCGATGGAAGCATATGGGAGTTGGTTACACTAGGATTTCGACCCCATAAGATAACGACGTCTGCCTCTTTTACATGTAAAGGAGAAAGGGCTAGATTGGCACCTCTACTCTCGCATACACCGGCATCACCCGCTTCATCACACAATGATCCCGAAGCCAACACAGCTTTGTGTTCTGCAAAAAAACGTTTTGTAACACCTTGCATCACACCAAGATTTCCGCTTCCTTTAAAATAAAGCGTTCGAGAAGGCTCATAGGTCCTTAGCTTCTCTTCTAACATCTTCAAAGCCTCTTCGATGCTCATACTTTGCCCCAGATAGCGCGGCTCTTCAATACGTTCAAAGCTATGATAGTGATTGAGATGATGGCAGAGATAGCCTTGCGTTATCGGATGATCTTTGTTCCCTTTGAGCTTGAGTTCTTGATTGACGACAATGCTACATCCATCAAAACAGTCCAGTGGACACGTCGTAAACTGCATAACAAACCCCTCTCATCGTTTCATTGGGTACAATTATACCTCGTTCTTATAAATGAAGTAGTTTATCTTCTAACATTTCCAACGTTAAATTTTCATCACTCAATAATTGAATATGTTGATACTGCATGACAAGGTTATGTTGGCTCATCAAGGTATTCATCTGCGTATAATCAATGGAGGTATTTTCGTTTACATGTAAAACTAAAAAATTATCGCTGTAGACACGCACAATGATAGCATCAGGGAAAATGGATGCAATCGTTTGGGCAATCAAACATAAAAATTTATCCCCATTTTTCCAACCATGTTCTTTATTGTACGAAGCAAAATCGGTGCAGTTAAGATGATCCACTTGAAAGATTTTCAACTCATAATTACGGGCATGATTAAAAATAAATTTGAGATAATTTACATTGTAAAAACCGGTGAGTTGGTCGCGAAAATAGTATGAAAAACGCATCTCTTCCAGTAGGTCTTTTGGCATCTGGGTTGTATTTTCAGGAAGCTTTATCTCTGTAAATACTTTTTTTGCAATCTCAACAATATAAGGGTGAAACTGTTTGCCCTTCTCTGCTTCCAAAACACCAAGTGCCTCTTGCAACGTGATGCTTTTTCGATAAGCACGATTTGTGGTCATGGCATCAAAGGCATCGGCAACGCCGATAATTTGAGAGAAGAAAGGAATGTAATCGCCTTGAAGGCCATCAGGATATCCACCGCCATCATAATGCTCATGGTGATGCAATACCACCTCCGCTAAAAGGGTAAAAGGTTCGCGTGAAAGCAGTTCAAAACTTGCCGTAGCGTGGCGTTTGATAAGGGAGTATTCCATATTGGTCAGTTTATCAGGCTTCAGTAAGATAGCATCAGGAATTTCGATTTTACCGATGTCATGTAACATACCGGCTTTGTAGATAAAATCAGCATCATCGTTGCTGTATCCCATTTCAATCACAAGCATCTTAGCATACTCCGCCACACGTTGACTGTGACCGGCGGTATAGCTATCGCGTTTTTCCATCATATCAATCAGCGCGTACATACTCTCTTCGTACATTTTCGTTTTTTCATTGAGATAATTACGCCCACGAGCATGAATCCACCAGATCGCGAAAAGCCCTAAAAGCCATGTGCCAAGATAGGTCAAAACCAAAAAGTAAAATGTTTGGGGATTGGCATGTCTAAACGTAGGAACATTCATCTGAAGGGTTGTATAACCAATAAGATCCCCTACTTTTTTCCCCTCATGAACATGGCACGAAAGACACGTAGCGTTTGCCAGCATCGGCTTAACATAAAAAAGTTTCTTTTCATTGAACTGGTTATAAATAATATAACCATCTTCTTGACGTTCTTTCATCTTGATGAGTGTATTTTTGATACTTGGTTTTAACGTAGCTACTGCACTCTCTTTTTCAACCAACGTGATATCAAAATCCATCTCACTTTGTTTCGCGAGTACGAAGAGAAGCTCTTTAAGCGAATAATTATTTTGAAGTGTATTGTTTTGATCACTTTTTAAGGCTTTGGCTTTTTGCTCATACGCCCAGTAGACAAATGCCACAGACTGCTCTGCAACACCTTTGACTTTTTCTAAGGTATTCTCTTCAACATGCTTCTCTTCATTGTAAAACTGATACACAACAAAGCAGGTCGTTAACAGTGTCCAAAAGAGTGTTAATAAAATGGCGAGTTGTTTAAAATATTTAATTCGTTTACTAACGGACATTTTTTGGCAATCTCTTTTCTTGTAGGTGTGTGATATGAGAGAGCATCACGCTATGTGTTGACGCTCTTTATACGGATTAAATACTAATTTCTTTGATATCTGCGATAGATTTAAATGCGTTATAAACAGAAGCAATCAGATTTTGACGATTGGCTCTTACGCTTAGATCTTCGGTATTAACCATAACATTATCAAAGAAGGCATCAATGTGTGGCTTAAGGGCAAAAAGGGCATCTAAATTCTCTTCAAACGAGTGATAGGTTTTCGCTGTAACGACTTTAAAAGAGGTATAAAGCTCTTTTTCATAGGTGCTATCAAAGAGCTTTTCATCCACAGGCGTTTGCTCTTTTACCTCCATGTTTTTAATGATGTTGGCAACACGTTTAAAGGTTGAAAACATCTCTTTAAAACCATCATCTTGAACAATAGATGCAAGCGCTTTAATCTTTTGAGAAAGCTTCACAATCTCTCGCTCACCACTGCTGATAACGGCGGTAATAATGGAAGGATTGACATCAAAGAATTGATACATTCTCTCTAAAAAGAAGGTCTCAAGCACCGTGAAATCAAAATGTTTATAAGGCTCACTCAGAGCTGAAAGATCATTTTTAATATCAAAAACAATCCCTTGATCTAAAACAATTTTAACAATTCCATTCACAGCACGACGCAAGGCATAAGGGTCTTTATTTCCTGTTGGTATTTTATCAATACTAAACAAGGCGATGAGCGTATCAAGTTTTGAAGAAAGCGCAACGATAGCGCTAAAAAGTGTACTGGGAAGGGCACTCTCTTCAGAATTGGGTAGGTACTGCTCTTTGAGTGCCAACGCCAAACGGTCATCTTCGCCAGCAGCTGTCGCGTAGTAGTACCCCATCAAGCCTTGAAGCTCTGTAAATTCATACACCATCTCACTTAAAAGATCACTTTTGCTGTACATCACGGATTTGTCCATGAGCGTGTGTATGCTTGAAGCATCCATCCCCACATTTTGTGCAAGAAGTGTACCTTGGTATTTGCTGGTTAGGTACGTTGCGATTGTTTTTTCACGAAGCTCTTTCTCCAAAAGTGAACCTAGTCCATCCAAATAGGTAATCTCTTTGAGTCCTTCGTAGCCCAAACCTCGTTTAAGATCGTTGTCCAAAAAGAAAAGTGCGTCGGAGAGACGGGCACGAAGTACTTTTTCATTTCCTCTGACAATCAAGTCATAATCATCGCTAATCGCATTGGAAACCACGATAAAATGGTTGGTCAGTTTGCCATCTTTAAAGACGGGGAAATAGCGTTGATTCTCTTTCATCGAAGTGATAATAACTTCGGGAGGAAGGCGTAAAAATCGCTCTTCAAAAGAACCAATGAGTGCTTTTGGATACTCGGTAATTGCAACAACTTCAGCTAAAAGGTCTTCATCAATTTCAATCGATATCCCCTCTTTGAGCTCAATCGCTTTAAAATCATTTAAAATAATCTCTTTACGTTTCGTCGGATAAAGCACCACGCCACGTTCAGCCAATCTATCAAAATAATCGCCCGCGAACATATAAACAAAAGGCTCGTATGAAATGGTTCGGTGTGGGTACGAAAACGGTGTGGACTCTACGCCAAAAAGGGAGAAAGGTACATGCTCATCGCCCAACATACAGCCAATCCATCGAACAGGGCGAATAAAATGCTCTTCTAAAAAGCCCCAACGCATAGACTTTCCAAAGTTAAGCCCTTTGAGAAAACTCTCAATCATCTCTTTTAAAAGGTTTTTTGAACTTTGTCCCGCAATGGTTTTTTTGTAGTAAAGGACCTCTTTACCCTCTTTAGTCGCTCGTGAAATTTCACTAAAATCAACACCACATTTTTTAGCAAAGCCAAGTGCAGCAGGTGTTGGTACACCCTCTTTTAACGCAACCGAAAGCGGTGCACCAAAAAACTCCTCTTCACGCTCATTTTGCTGCGTTGGAAAGGCTTCATGCCAAAGCACTAAACGACGTGGCGTATAGTAAAAATTAAACTCGCAGGCGAGTGCATTTTTCTCTAAAATATCAAGCCATAATGTTTCAATGTTAGGAAGTTCTTTCAAAAAAGGGATTGCAGGGAGCTCTTCGACACCTATTTCTATCAAAAGGGGTTTGATCATTGATCGACCTTTACATGTAAATAATTTAGTTTGATTGTAACCAAAAGTTGGTTAAATCGTCCTTTTACATGTAAAGGATTTGAGGGGCTAGTGGCTATGTTTACAGTGCCCAACAAGCTTTGAAAAGAACCAAATTGAAGGACAAAAATCGGTGATCGCCCAGAGTACAATCATCGTAATGACACATCCTAGTAAAATCGTACCGTAGAGTGAGCCTGCACTCATTAAGCAGCATGCAATCAATAAAACTCCTGCTAACAGCAAACGTTGAAGTTTTTCAGCACAAATCATTTTAAGTCCTTTGTTATGATTAATATAATCACTAACTATAAAAAGAAAGGACTTAAGAAGGTGTTATTTTTCTAATTTAATCATTGACTGTATGGAAAATTGCAGTTAGAGGGAAATGATCTGAAAAGCCGATACCTTGGTGAACATCTCGTCCTTTATTGCTGATTTGCCACCGATTCGGGTTGCCATATTCATCGAGCATATAAGGGCGAATAAAGACTCTAAACGATGCAGGAGTGTACTCGATTCCTTTACGATCCATCAACGATTTTGGTATGATAATATGATCTAATGTACTCTTCTTTTTCCCATAACTATGAGAATAACGCTGCTCTTGAGGCAATTCATACCAAAGATTATACAAAGGAGCACTTCGCTCACCCGCTTGCAAAAACGTGACCAATCCCATTCCCCAGTGTCCCTTTTGCTCCTGATACGGTGAATTAAAATCCCCCAATACTATAAACTCGCGTGTGTTCTCTTTTTCTAAAATCGCATGCAATGTTTTAGCATACTGTAATCGTTCATCTTCTTTTTCAATGTACGCGGGCCAATGGTTGATGTACAGATCCAGAGGTCTGTTTTCCACGCGTATTGTCACACGATGGATTCCTCGGGCTTGATTTTTCATGGCGATGGTAGACGTTTTTTCAATGGCAAAACGCGAAAGAAGGGCTGTCTCGATCGAAACGTGCTCTTTTTTGTTAGGATAAAAACTATAAGGATAGGCTTTTGCGCCCAAAGCAGCATTGAGTCGCTCAAGGACGGCTCTGTTTTCAACCTCTTCAAGCACAATAATATCGGCATCCATATCGGAAATGACACGGGCAAGATGATTCACTTTAATCTGCAACATCGCTTCATTCCAGCCATGTTTCGTATTGGGTTGATACTCTTCATACTCGGTGCCATCTTTCTTGGCATCAAAAAGGTTTTCAACATTATACGTAGCCACTTTAAACTCTAATGCACTCAGAAATAGCGGGATAAAAAGTAAAATCCAACGGATCAATTTTCACTACCGATCATAGGCTCAAACTCACCCGAATCGGTGTTAAAATACTCTAATTCACCCGATTCAAGATGGTAATACCATGAACGAATAAAGAGCTCACCCGCATGAACACGACGCTCAACATCTGGATAGCTCAAAAGATTTTTGGATTGAAAAAGAAGTGAAATTTTCTCGGTTAATTCCAATCGTCTTGCATGGCTCACATCTTTGCTCAGATTTCTCGTCACATAATTTTTAGCATCCAACCCTAACTCTAGCCATTTTTTAACATGAACTAAATTAATGTCGGTAATATTGGTATACATGGTCTCAATAGCACCACAATGCGAATGTCCGCATACAATAATATCGGTGACTTTCAGCACAGAAACAGCGTATTCTATACCCGCGGCAGTTGCATGAAAATCATTGTCCGGAGCAAAAGGAGGAACAAAATTACCGATATTGCGAAGCACAAAAAGATCGCCAGGAGAGGAGAGTGTGATTAAAGAAGGGTCTACTCGTGAATCGCTACACGCAATAAATAAAACCTTAGGATTTTGACCGTTTTTAACCAGATCTAAAAATTTATTTTCGTACTTCTTAAATTTGGTATCTTTAAACTTTTCATACCCACTAATAAGATCTGCTATTTTCATCATCAGTCGCCCTTTTGAGTTTTAGATGCGTCATTATATAGAAACAGAATGAAAAAGAAATTACAAGCCAAAAGTTATTATAATTACACCATCTTAGTTAAACCAATAAAGGGAAAAAATGGAATTTAAAAACGTTACTGTTAAGACAAAAGCCAATGTCTATTTTGATGGCAAAGTGATTAGTTACACACTCACTTTTGAAGATGGATCAACCAAAACCATTGGTTTTATGCAAGAAGGAGAGTACACCTTTAACACAGGCGTTGCAGAAGTCATGGAGTTTTTAAGTGGCGAACTCAGCGTTGAGCTTCCAAATCAAAAGGAGCCTTTAATCATCCATGAAACAGCACGTTTTGAAGTACCTGCCAATTCTAGTTTTACCTTACATGTAAAAACGGGTGCTAGTTACTGTTGTTCTTACGCGCAATAATCTCTGGCGCTTTAAGCAACGCTTCTAAATCATTGACATTCAAGGGTTTACTAAAGTAGTACCCTTGAGCTTCATCACACCCATTCTCTTTTAAAAAGTCTAACTGCTCTTTGGTTTCAACGCCCTCAGCGATCGTCTTTAGCCCCAAACTTTTTCCAAGTGCAATGATGGTTTTCACAATCTCACGATCTTCCGAATCAATACTGATATCACGAATAAAACTCTGATCGATTTTTAACTTATAGACTTTAAAGCGCTTTAAATAACTAAGCGAAGAGTACCCCGTACCAAAATCATCAATGCTCAGACGGATTCCTTTTTCAGAAAGCTCATTCATGGTCTCGATGGCATGGCGTGGATTTTGGGCTGTTGCACTTTCCGTGAGTTCAATTTCAAAATACCATGGTGGCAGTTTTACTTCATCAATAATGCTGCAAACAAGCTTTGAGAGATTGGCATGGTGAAACTGAACAGCAGAGAGGTTGACGGCAACACTCATGGCAGGAAATCCCATGTTAATCCACTCTTTCATACGAGAGGCAGCGGTTCGCATCACCCATTCGCCTATGAGCAACATCTGCCCACTCTCTTCCGCTATAGGAATAAACTCCACAGGAGAGATCATGCCCAATTCAGGATGATGCCAACGAAGAAGTGCCTCTACGCCTACAATTTTGCCATCACTCAGTGAGACTTGTGGTTGGTAATGTAGACTCAGCTCACCCCTACTGTGCGCATAACGTAAGGCATTTTCAAGGCTTAAAATACGCGCCGACCGGCTTTGGATTTCTGGCGTAAAGAAACGATAACTGTTCCTTCCATGTTGTTTTGCCATATACATTGCAGCATCAGCACATTTAAAGAGTGTCTCAATGTCTTGACCGTCAGTTGGGTACAAAGAGATACCAATGGAGGCGGTAAGAATCAGCTCCGTATTATGCATGTGCATAGGCTGTTCGATCGATTGAAGAAGCCTTTTTGCCATATGTGCTGCGTCATCAATACTCACAGCAGGAAGGATCACCACAAATTCGTCCCCTCCTTGGCGAGAGAGGGTATCGCCTTGGCGAAGCAGTGGTTTGAGTCGCTTGGCTATCATGGATAAAAGCTCATCCCCTGTGGCATGACCAAGGGTGTCATTGATGTTTTTAAAATGATCACAATCAATAAACAAAACCGCTAACTGTAAATTTTGACGCTGAATAATCGTCAGATCATGTTCAAGGCGAAGGCGAAGTTGCAGTTTGTTGGGCAGTGCCGTGAGGGGATCAAAATACTCCAGTTGAAGAATTTTTTCCTCATTTTCCCTACGTACGGTAATATCACGCGAAACACCCAGTACCCCTAAAAATTTTTGAGCGCTATCGTAAATGGGTGTTTTAATTGTCTCAAAGAGCCCGTTATAGCCATTTTCCTTAAAGAGTAGTTCCTCTTCATTTCGGGTAGGCACTTGTGCATCCATTGCGATAATATCATGCGTTCGAAAAAAATCAGCTTGTTGAAAATCTATAAAATCATAATCACTTTTACCCACAATTTCCTTCTCACTTGCACCATAAAGGTGTTCAAAGGCTTTATTGCAAAAAAGATAAATGCCATTTGGGTCTTTAAGCCAAATGAGATCCGGTACTGCATCCAAAAGAACTCGAAATTGGTGTTCAATCAGATCTTTTTCACCTGTCGTTTGAATAATTTTGGATTCAAGGGAAACTTTAGCGATCTTAAGTCTCAGTAACAGTTGTGTCATATAGGCAAGCATCAATGAAAAAATTAAAGCGATAATCTCATGGATCATAAAAGAGATAGCACTGCCCCATCCTTGTTCCGGAGCTAGAGTAATCGTCCACAGGCTATTGGGAACTTCAAAAGTATGCTCCACGGGGCGAATCAACGGCTTTGGGGAAGAACTTAAAATAACTTGTTTCTCTTTACTATCAGGATGAATCCGCCATATCTCGTATAAAAGAGCTTCGTGCTTGAGTTGTTCACTCTTTGTCGTATCAAAGATATCTGAAATACGAATAACCACCGCAACAAAACCCCAAAAATTTTCTTTATTCCCTTTTGAGAGGAAAATGGGTAAACGCCCAACAAGACCCGTGCCACCTTGGACTAACTCCAGTGGGCCTGCTAAGGTTAATTTACCTGTTTCACGCGCTAAAAAGGACTCTTTTTTTTGTGTTTTAACCTCAAAAAGGTTCAGTCCAAGTACTTTTTCATTACCAAGAAGCGGAGCGACTTGCGTCACAATACCTTCTGGTGCGATGGCAAGCTCAACAACGCCTGGATAAGACGGAAGAATCTCTTCTGTCATTTTCTCAAAATTTTGAATAAATTTACCCTGATTTTGAGAGAGTACGGCTTGAAGCATGTAGGTTGATGAGAGGGCACGATCAAGATTAAACTTAATGTCATAACTCAAATTAGCAGCGATAGTATGTACTTTTGCACGTTCTTTTTCTAGCTCAAGCGAGTGAAGATTAAAAACAATAAATGTGAGCAGTGCAAAGGAAAGTAAAAAGACAGCAGGAGCGATAGCTTTGGGATTATTTAATTGAAATAAGACCGATTTTTTCATACATCCCTCCACTGCCTATCGTACTTCTATTGTATCAAAAAATTGCTTTGGCAAGAAGGGTAGCTGAAGCAAATGCCCACTGGAAGTTAAAACCGCCTAACTCTCCTGTGACATCCAGTACTTCACCAATAAAATAAAGATCTTTACATGTAAGGCTCTCAAAAGTGGCAGGATTGATTTCCGATGTGCTGATTCCCCCTCGGGTCACTTCGGCTTTGGTGTAGCCAAAATTGCCTGCGGGAGAGAAGGTATAGGCTTTGAGAGAAGAGAGTAATGCACGCTCCGATGCTGTAAGCTTTGAGAGTACTTTATCTTCCATACCCACGGCATCTAAAAACGCTTTAATCAACCGTCTTGGAAGCCCAAGTGCGGTAATAATCTGCTTTTTACCCTGTTCCTTAAAAAGGCGTTCTATACTTTGAATATGCGGTAAAAAATCGATCGCAATGTTACCCTTCTTCCAGTACAAAGAGCCACTTAAAACAGCAGGGCCGCTGATCCCTTTGTGGGCAAAAAGGAGGTTCTCGCTAAAGCTTTTTCCTTCTACATGTAAAATCACAGGAAGTGCAATACCACTGAGCTCCTTCATCCAAAACTGCTCTTTTTGAAGGGTTAACCCAACAAGGGCAGGAGAAGGAGTAACAATGCTATGCCCAAAATGCTCTGCTATTTTATAGCCAATATCACTCGCACCAATGCTTGTGTAACTCAGACCTCCACTGGCGACCACCACTTTTTTGGCATGAATTTCGCCTTTATCGGTATGGACCACAAAGTGTTGATCTTTCTTTACATGTAAAACGTTCGTGGCGAGATAAAAAGTGCAGGAAGAGGTCAATCTTCCAAAAATGGAGACCAGATCTTTAGCACTATGGGCACAAAAGATCTGCCCATGCGCACGCTCTTCTAAAGAAAGGTGGTGCGCTTTGACAAACGAAAGCGTCGAAGCAGCATCAAAGGAAGAGAGAATGGGCGCAATAAACGCTTGATCGCCCAGATAATGATCCGCTGTTGCAAAACGGTTGGTCAGGTTGCATTTTCCACCACCTGAGATAAGCAGTTTCATCCCTATTTTGGGGTTGGCATCCACTAACGCAACATCGTGTCCTTGCAAATGTGACGCTGCCATGAGGGCACTTGCACCCGCGCCAATGAAGAGAATATCGTGTATTTTCAAATTCAAAACTTTACCAAAATCGATTACTTATTGGTACACGTATAATTGACGGTTGCCGATAACGAGAGGGTTTCATCATGCAAGATAGGCTCCTCAGTAGAAACTGATGCCTCTTTTAAAGGTGCATTCGATCGTGTGAGCATACTCTTCATCATAATAGGTTGAACAGGCTCCGTTCCTTCAAATGCAACCGCCGTGATTTCGCACTGCATCTTTGTCTCTTTTGAAAAAAATACCGCTTGCTCCGTTGCTGTTTGCAGCAAAGAGGTACGCATCACAAGACGTGTGCTATTGCGAGCTTTTGGACTCACTTCCCACGTTAGGGCACTTTGATTGATGAGAACACTTTGCGCTTTAACTTTCTGAATGGCCGCTAAGAGCGCATTGTAATGATCAATAGACTTAAAATCACATCCAAAAGAGAGCGTGCCACCGTAGCCATTAAAAATCTGTTTTTGATCTTTATAGGTGTAACGAGGCGCAAGGTAATAGCCACCACCATGGCAAACCTCGCCTTTAGGATCGAACTGTTTGACCGAAGCGACAATGGCATTGAGATGTTCTTTAATACCATCAGCACTTTTGCTCTCCTCTTCAAAACCGATCTGAGCACGCAAGACATCCGGCGTTAACGCCTGGGAGACATGCTCATTGGTTGTGATGCTCATCGATGCAGAGGCGAAAAGGGGCAGAAGGCTTAGAAGGAGCATGACGCGTAGTTTCATTCGGTATCCTTTATTGATTTATGACCAAGATGTCGATTTAAACGTTTCAAAATTTTGACGAATCGCATCGTAGAGAATGATACCAGCCGAAGTCGCTTGATTCAAGCTTCTGCCATTTTTTCCCATCGGAATTGTGATGGCATTTTCCCACTTAAGATGCATAAGATCCATCGGAAGCCCCGTGGATTCGCCACCAAAAAAGAGAAAATCGCCCGGTTGAAATGAAGCTTCAAAATAGGTTTTTTTCGTTTTGGTCGTGGCGAAAAAGAAACGGTCTAATTTCTCTTGATGCGCTTCTAAAAACGCCTCTAAATTTTCCCAAACCGTAACGTCCAGCAGATGCCAATAATCAAGCCCTGCTCGCTTCACAGTCTTATCGCTGATCTCAAACATGGTAGGTTTGATGATGTGCAGTTTACAATCGGCATTGACACACATACGCCCAATGCTACCCGTATTTTGCGGGATTTGAGGATGAACTAAAACAATGTTAAACATAAACGAATCTCCTAAATAACAAAAAACTTTCTTCGATCTACTAAAGCGCGCAAACCGAATAATTCTGGCTCGCTAGAGCCAAGCTTTAGTGCCCCAGTGGCTAACGTAGTTTTTTAGGCTTTGCCTAAAAAGCGTGTCAAAATAACTTTTCTGCCTCGCTAGAGCCAAGCTTTAGTGCCTAGTGCAACGTAGCCTTATGAGCTTTGCTCACAAGGCGTGTAAAAATGGTATCAAAAAATGATCGTTTTATTGTCGTGAACAAAAATACGCTCTTCAAAAACCAAATCAAGGGCATTTGAAAGCGTTACTTTTTCCACATTGCGACCCGCACGTTGCATATCTTTCCACGTCATTTCATGATTCACGCGTACGACATCTTGCGCGATAATGGGACCTTCATCCAGATGATTATTGACAAAGTGTGCGGTGGCACCGATGATTTTAACACCTCTTGAAAACGCCTGTTTGTAAGGATTTGCCCCAACAAAAGCCGGTAAGAAGGAGTGGTGAATATTAATCATACGCTCATCATAGTGTCCCACAAACTCGCTCGATAAAATGCGCATGTATTTGGCTAAAACGATGTAATCAACGCTGTACTGCGCTAAAACTTCCAATACTTTAGCTTCATGCTCGCTTCGATTGAGTCCTTCATGGCTGACACAATGAAACGGAATGTCAAATTTATCGCTGAGATTTTTTAAATCTTCGTAGTTAGAAACGATGGCTAAAATATTTGCATTAAGATCGCCACTGTCATGTTTGAGCAAAATGTCTCCCAAGCAGTGTGTCTCTTTGGTACCCATCAAAATGATATCTTTCTTACGCGCTTCGGCGACATAAATGTCCGCATTGGCAGGTAACATCGCTTGAAGTGTGCCTTTAAATGCATGAATATCAACTTCACCACTAATTTCGGCTCGCATAAAAAATTTAGCATTGTCGCGGTCAACAAATTCATCATTTTTAATAATGTTCAACTGGTACTTAAACACCACATCCGCGATGCGATAGATCAACCCTTTTTCATCGGAACAATCAATCTTTAAAATATAATTTTTACTCTCTTCCATACGCTATGCCTCACACTGTTGTTTAATTTTTTCGATTCGTCTTCGTTTTAATTCGTGCCTAATGGCCTCTTTTTCAAACCCATCTGCAATCACCTCTTGAACACTCACATTGCCTGTAAAGATTTCATCCCAAATGCCAAGCATTTGAGCGCGCGCTTTCATCCCTTGACGATAATGGCCAAGCCAAAGTTTGATCGGCATTTCAAGGCTTACATGTAAAAGCATTTCATCGTTTATTTCACCCTCAAAAAAAGGCTGATGCTTAAACGTTTGCAGATAATGATTGGGTGCTTCGAGTTGTTTTAACCATCTCAAAGGCTCTTGTTTTAGGCGATTTGCGACGATATAAACAAAATAGTAAGGGCGAAGTGCCTCTTCAAAATTTTGCTTGTATCGTAGCAATTCACGCGCAATCTCAAAAAAGCGATTCTCCACATTACATGTAAAACATTTCTCAAAGAGATGAAGCTCGTACATGTAAAAGAGTCCATAGTGCAAACAAGGGGCACGAAAAAGCTTTTCAAACTCCCACAAAATGCGTGGACGGGTGAGATCACTTAGATCAATACTGCGCATCACTTCGACACTTTGAGACTCTATTTTAAAGCCAAGACGTGCGCTAAATTGCACGGCACGAAGCACTCTTAGGCTATCTTCCCTAAAACTTTTCTCATCAATGATAGCAAGGTGCTTGCGCGCAATCGCCTCTTTGCCACCCCAAAAGTCAAGTAATTCACCTGTAAAAATATTTCGCATCATCGCATTAATGGTAAAATCACGCCTTTTGGAAGCCTCTTTTTCATCTTGACACACTTCCACTTCAAACGCTCTGTGCCCCATACCACTTTTTCGCTCAACACGAGGAAGCGCAAAATCAATATCGCCCCATTTATAGACAAAAAAACTTTTTCCAACACCCACCGCCCCTACGCGCTTCATCAGCGTTTCAAATGCTTTGGGATCCATGTCATACACTTCAATATCTAAATCGTGCAAAGGCTCATCTAAACAGAGATCTCGCACACTTCCCCCCACCAAATACGCACGCTGGGTGTAAGGTTTCAAAAAAGCAATCGCTTCGTTGATTTGATCTTCAAAATGCGTAGGTAACACGCACTCTAGCTTCATTTTTTAGAGTTTTCCATCTGCTCCAATTGCTCATCAATCGTCGCTAAAAGGTATTCTAAAAAATTAAGGGTTAAATCGATTTTGGCTTCGATATTTTTATTATTCGGAGACTGAAATCCCTCAAAAAGCACTAAAATACGCTCTCTAAGGTTGACATAAAACTGTTTTTGGCTCTCATGACAGGCCTCATCTTCGACCACGGCTTCATGCGCCAGAGCAAAGGCTTTGATCGTGTTAATCTCTTCAGTAATTTCTAACAATGGCTCAGGGGTAAACTCAACCTCTTCACGAATACGAGGGGGTTGCAATGGCTGTTGTTGCAGTTGTTCTTCTTTGGGGGCTACCTCTTCAAGCTCTTTGAGCGTTGAGAGAATCATATCTTTTAGTTCCATGTTTTCACTTCCATAATTTAACTAACCAACGCTCAAACTCTAAAAATTCCACTTCTGAATTCATGGTCAAAAAAAACTTCTTCATCTCCTCATCGACCCCTAAGTACTTTTTACGAATGCCCGATAGTCGTTTAATGGCAATTTTTGCCTCTTTATTATCAGGATTTTCGCGCAGTAACTCTTTGTAAATCTCCAAAGCCTCATTTTTAAGACCTTGGAGTTCATAGATCGAAGCGAGAGTGAGTGTTTTCATATTATACTTTAGCGGTGTAATCTGCAATAATTGAGCCGATTTGCGTGGTTGAACAGACCTCTTTTGCACCATAATTGGCTAAGTCTTTGGTACGATACCCATCATGCAACACTTTTTTAATGGCAAGTTCGATACGATCCGCCGCTTTGGTTTCACCCAAAGCAAAACGAAGCATCATTGAAGCACTTAAAATAGTTGCGAGAGGATTGGCAATGCCTTGACCTGCAATGTCTGGTGCAGAACCGTGAATCGGCTCAAAAAGCCCTACTTTCCCGCCGATGGAAGCCGAAGGTAGCAATCCAATAGAACCGCTGATCATACTGGCCTCATCGCTGAGAATATCGCCAAAAATATTGCCGGTTAAAATAACGTCAAACTGGCGAGGATTACGTACGAGCTGCATTGCCGCATTGTCCACATACATGTGAGAGAGGGTTACTTCGGGGTACGCTTTGGAGACTTCAATGACGGTATCTCTCCAGAGTTGTGAAACCTCTAATACATTGGCTTTATCAACCGAACAGACCACTTTGCGACGTTTCATAGCAGATTCAAATGCCATATGCGCAATGCGCTCGATTTCAGGTTTGGTGTAGACCATCGTGTTATAGCCTTTAAAGCCATCATTGCCACGCGGTTCACCAAAGTAAATGCCACCAATGAGTTCACGTACCACTAAAAGATCAACTCCTTTAAGCACTTCTGGCTTAAGGGTACTCGCATCTAAAAGCTCATCAAAAATAGCCGTTGGGCGAAGGTTTGCAAACAAACCAAGCGCTTTGCGAAGTTTTAAAAGTCCCGTTTCTGGGCGAAATTCACGAGGTAAGGTATCCCATTTTTCGCCACCAATGGCGCCAAATAATACCGCGTCACTTTTAAGACACCCTTCAATGGTCTCATCTGGAAGTGGCGTACCTTTAAAATCATACGCAACACCGCCCATCAAGTAGTCTTCATAGCGAAGTTCAAAATCCTCTTTCGCACAGACACTGTCTAAAACTTTGATCGCCTCATCAATGATCTCAGGACCAATACCATCGCCTCTAATAACCGCTATTTTGTAGATTTTTTTCATTTCATGATCTCTTTTTTTGCATAATTCATCAATCCGCCACATCCGATAAGCTCTTGCATAAACGGTGGGATTGGGGTAAATTTATAGGTTTTAGCACCGTTTTTCACTTCGCCACTCTCCATAGAAATCGCAATCGTGTCGCCCTCTTTGATGGTGTCAGTCTCAGCCAATTCAAAAATAGGAAGCCCTGTGTTAAACGCATTTCGGTAAAAAATGCGCGCAAAGCTTTTGGCGACAACCGCACTGACACCCGCAGCTTTAAGGGCAATAGGAGCGTGTTCACGACTGCTACCACAGCCAAAGTTTTCACCTGCAACGATAATATCACCCATTTTGACTTTGTTCACAAACTCGGGATCTTTATCTTCCATGACATGTTTAGCAAGCTCTTTTGGATCAGAAGTATTCAAATACCTCGCCGCAATAATAAGGTCGGTGTCGATGTTATCGCCAAAGTGCCATACTTTTCCGCTAATAGTACCCATGATTATCCTTAGTGCTCTCTTGATTTCTTAAAATTTTACCCAAAGAGGGTTGTAAAAAAGTTTAATCACCCCGCACTTTGAACAAAATAACGCCCTTTTTCACACTTTACATGTAAAGGCAGATCAAAAACCTTAGAGAGAAGTGTGTCACTTAGAAGCTCTTCCTTTTTCCCTTGTGCCAAAATGCACCCCTCTTTGATAAGAACAACATGCGAAACCTCTTCAAAAATCTCTTCAAGATGATGCGTGACAAGGATGATGGTTCGATGCGCTGCAATTTTGCGTATCATCTCTATAAAATTGAGTTGTGCTTTGATGTCAAGTCCAACGGTAGGCTCATCGAGGATCATCGCCTTAGGCTCGTGGACTAAAGAACGTGCGATGATGCACTTTCTAAGCTCTCCTGTAGACATCTCAGAGATGCGTTTGTCTCGTAAATGTCGAATGGATAAAAAGTCCAAAACCTCTTCCACTTTTTTTACATGTAAAGGTGAAAATTCTTGATGCTCATAAATGTGAAAACTGCTGTAAAAGCCCGAAAGTATCACTTCAAACGCATTAAGATCGGGGGCGCGTTCACTAAATTGGTAGTGCAGATCATTAGTGATGATGCCCAGATGCTTTTTCAGCTCCCAAATATCCCATACCTTTTTGCCAAAAACCTCTTTGGTCGTTGTTTCACTAAAACGCGGGTAAAGGTCGTTGGAAAAAAGCTTTAAAAGTGTCGATTTTCCTGAACCATTGCCTCCTAAAATAACCGTATGCTGTCCCTCTTTAATGCTTAAGTTAATATCATGCAGAACATCGTGCTCATCATACGCCACATTAACATGCTCAAAATGAATAATTTCCATAATCCCACTCCTCATACTATCCCACGATTATAGCGCATCATTATTAAGAAAATTTAGTTAAAATGTGACATTTTGTAAACACGGTAAAGGTAATGCGTCCAGATGTTTTCTAAATTTTTTATCAATCGCCCCAATTTCGCCATTGTTGTTTCGCTGATTATTGTTATTGCCGGTATTATGGCGATTCGCACATTGCCTGTTCAAGAGTACCCCGATGTCGTACCCCCGCAAATCATTGTCTCGACCACCTACGCTGGTGCCGATGCCATTACCCTTGAAAATACCGTAGCATCTGTACTGGAAGCACAAATCAATGGCGTTGAGAATATGCTCTATATGATGTCTACCACCTCACCGAGTGGCTTACTGACGATGAATCTCTATTTTGAAGTCGATACCGATATGGCTCAAGCCAAGCTGGATGTCAATAACCGTGTCCGACTTGCGGAGAGTAAACTTCCTGATGCAGTGAAACGCCAAGGGGTTGAAGTTGCCGAACGCTCCAACGACACCTTGCGTATGCTCGCCCTCACCGCTGAAAATAACCGTTATGACACGGTTTTTATGTCCAACTATGCCATTAACAATATCTTAGAAGAGTTTAAGCGCATTCCCGGTGTCTCAGAAGCCGTGGTTGTGGGAAATCAAGAGTACTCCATTCGTGTTTGGCTCGATCCGCAAAAGCTCTCTTTTTACAATCTGACAACCACAGAAGTGATTAATGCGATTAAAGCGCAAAATGAACAGTATCCGATGGGGCAAATCGGACAAGAGCCCATCGAAAAAAATGTCGCATTTACCTACACGGTCACCTCAACAGGCAGACTCAATACCCCTGAAGAGTTTGCGCAAATTTTGGTCAAATCCAATCCCGATGGTTCATCGTTAAAACTAGGAGATGTCGCAGATCTTGAACTAGGCTCAGAGCGTTACTTCTTTAAAGGACTTTTTAACAAAGAGCCAACGTCCATGATACGTATTACGCTTACCACCAAAGCCAATGCGCTTGAAGTCTCTGACCTACTCGATAAAAAAATCGAAGAGCTTAAAAAAGGGTTTCCAGAGGGGCTCAAAATAGACGCTACCTATGACCCAACGCTCTTTGTTAAGGCTTCCATTAAAGAGGTAATCGTCACACTTTTGGAAGCGGTTGCATTGGTTATTTTTGTGGTTTATCTCTTCTTAGGCAATATTCGAGCAACCATTATTCCTGTCCTTGCGATTCCCGTTTCCATTATTGGAACGTTTGCTGGTTTTTATGCCACAGGTTTTTCCATCAACCTTCTCACCTTGTTTGGTCTTACGCTTGCGATTGGTCTCGTGGTGGATGATGCAATTATTGTCATTGAAAATGTCGAGCGTATTTTGCGCAAAGAGAACCTCAGTGTCAAAGAGGCAACCATTAAAGCGATGCAAGAGATTACCGCTCCGGTTATCGCCATCGTTTTAGTCTTATGTGCGGTTTTTGTTCCTGCCGCATTTATGGGAGGGCTCAGTGGAACGATGTCACGGCAATTTGCCATTACCATTGTTATCTCCGTGACGATTTCAGGTCTGGTCGCCTTGACCTTAACACCTGCTCTGTGTTCTTTGCTTCTGAAAAAAGAGGAAGAAGAGCCTTTGTGGATCATCCAAAAATTTAATGCGCTGTTTGATTATATTACGCACCATTTTGGGCAAATTGTTCAAAATGCCATCCGCTTTAGCCTCTTCAATCTACTCTTTTTTGGCATTATGATCTTTGTTATCGTCAAAATGATGAGCATTATTCCCTCCGGTCTCGTCCCAAAAGAGGACAAAGGTGTCTTTTTTGCGGTTACCTCATTGCCAGCAGCTGCTTCATTGTCACGTACCCATGAAATCAATCTTGCCGTAGGCGACGCTGCACTCAAAAATCCATCTGTCGATAAAGTGGGTGGTTTTTCAGGCTCTGATTTTAGCTCAAAAGCGTACACCACAGAAGCGGGATACAGCTATGTTCGTCTTGTGGATTGGGATAAGCGCAAAGAGACCAATCAAAGTATTGATGCCATTTCAAAAGATTTGATGCAAAAACTCTCCTCCAATAAAGAGGCACGCATCGTCGCGGTTTCCCCTTCTGCGATTAGCGGTCTAGGCGTATCGGGTGGGTTTGAGATGTATGTTCAAAACAGATCAGGCGGTGATTACCATCAATTAGAAAGTTTTGCCAAAGAGATTGTTGCACGTGCAAACGAGCGTCAAGAGCTTCGTTCCGTTCGCAGCACACTCAGCTCCAGCACCCCACAATTTCGCATCGAAGTCAATAATCAAAAAACAAAAGCGTACGGCATAGACATTGCCGATATTTATACCACGATTCAAGCCACCTTTGGCAATGTCTATGTCAATGATATTAATATATTTGGACGAAACTACCGTGTCAATGTGCAAGCCAAAGGTGATTTTAGAGAAGATACCAAAAATTACGGTGATATTTTTATCAAGTCCAGTGATGGAAGTTTTATTGCGCTCAGTGAGCTTGTGACCTTTAAACGTGTCATCAATCCCAATATTACCAAGCGTTTTAACATGTTCCCATCGGCTCAAATTTTAGGCGAAACCAATGTCGGTTACTCTTCGGGCGAAGGGCTTAAAATCATGGAAGAGATCGCCGCAGAAGTTTTACCAGAGGGCTACTCCATTGCATGGGGAGGCGCTTCGTTGCAAGAGAAAAAACTCTTAGAAACAGGCAATCTCTCCTTTGTCTTTGCCATTGTTTTCATCTTTCTAATTCTTGTAGCGCTCTATGAGAGTTGGATGATTCCTTGGGCGATAGTCTTAGCCGTTCCTTTTGCAATTTTAGGAGCGGAGCTTTTCGTCTGGCTTCGAGGACTTCAAAATGACATCTACTTCCAAATAGGACTTATTACTCTGGTGGGACTTTCGGCTAAAAATGCGATTTTGATGGTGGAGTTTGCGTTGCAAAAAATCGAAGAAGGCTATACGCTCATGGATGCAACGATCGAGGGAGCGAAAATTCGTTTTCGCCCAATCATTATGACCTCATTTGCCTTCATCGCAGGCACCCTCCCCCTTGCGCTAAGCTCTGGTGCGGGTGCCAATAGTCGCCATGTTATCGGTACAACGGTTGTAGGTGGTATGGTGACACTGACCCTCATTGGTGTCTTTTTTGTACCGCTGTTTTTCTACCTCATTATGAAAATAAAAGAGCGCTTTGTAAAGAGATAAGGTTTTAAACCTTTCTCTTTTGATCTGCCTTAAATTCATATCAATATATCTTGATATGAAAATCTTATTCTGCTATACTCACCCTATCAAAAAAAATGTGAGAAACCTTATGGATAATTTTTTAAAAACTGTCGGCGCCCTCAATGATGAAACGCGTTTGCAAATCCTTCACTTCATTTCAAAGAGTGGCGAAGTGTGTGTTTGTGAGATCGAGGAGGCGTTTTCCATGATCCAATCGCGCGTCTCACGCCATCTCAAAATCCTCAAAGATGCAGGCTTTTTACGCGTTGATCGCCGTGGAAAATGGGCATACTATACCATTCGCTCTCCTCTGGATCGTTTTCGTCTTGCCTGTTTGGAAGAGATAAGCTATCTTGATATCCAAACACCGATAAAATCTTGCGGTTGCAAGGACGAAAAATGATTTTAGCCTTTTCACTTTTTCTGATCACCCTGCTTTTGGTAATCGTTCAACCTCGAGGCCTTCAAATCGGTACTTCTGCGATCATGGGAGCGTGCTTCGCCCTCCTCTTAGGCGTGGTAAGTTTTGCCGATGTTTGGGTGGTGACGAGCATCGTTTGGGATGCAACGTTGGCGTTTATCGGCATTATTATTCTCTCACTCGTCCTTGATGAGATTGGTTTTTTTGAGTGGTGCGCGATTTGGATGGCAAAGTTTTCCAACGGCAATGGGCATCTGATGTTTGTCTATTCGCTTTTACTAGGTTCTCTCATCTCCGCTTTTTTTGCGAACGATGGTGCTGTGCTCATCTTAACCCCGATTTTACTCGCTAAAATGCGCATTTTAAAGCTTGAGCCCAAAACCATTGTGGCGTTTTTACTCGCAGGGGGATTTATCTCCGATTCGGCGTCCCTACCTTTTATCTTTTCTAACCTGACCAACATCGTGACCGCCAACTATTTTCACATCGGTTTTGCAAAATACCTGAGTGTCATGTTCACGCCATACCTTGTCAGCACGGTTATTTCCATTATGGTGTTATGGCTCTTTTTGCGCAAAGAGATACCTTTACATGTAAACGTTGCCCTACTCCATAACCCCGATGATGTCTTAAAGTCAAAACCTCTTTTTTACCTCAGTTGGTTTTTCATCGCAGCACTGATGGGAAGCTACTTTGTGGGGGAACTCTATCATGTGCCAATTAGCTTTATCGCTTTGGGTGGCGCACTGCTTTTTCTTGCCATTGCGACCTATTTTAAAGCGTCCAATCCATGGCAGACCATCAAAACAGCACCATGGCAAGTGGTCTGGTTTAGCATCGGGCTTTACATCGTCGTTTACGGGCTTAAAAATGCAGGACTGACAACGTACCTGACACATATTTTAAATGAGCTCAATGCACAGGGCAATACGATTGCCATTGTGGGCACGGGGTTTATCGCCGCCATCTTAAGTGCGCTGATGAACAATATGCCCAGCGTCATGATTATGGATATAGCACTTCATGACATTCCCAACTCCGCTTTAGCGTACGCCAATATCATCGGGTGCAATTTAGGACCAAAGATGACACCTTTTGGCTCACTGGCAACGCTTTTATGGTTGCATGTCATGGCAAAAAAAGGGGTAAAAATCAGCTTTTGGGAGTACTCAAAATTCGGTCTTCTCGTCACCCCACCGATCCTACTTGTCGTACTTCTAAGCCTTGTTTAGTCTTTACATGTAAACGTATTTTTTTCAACTGTAAAAGAGGAAAGAATGAAAATTATTGATACCATAAATAACGCTCCTTGGTCGATAAAATTATCTTTAATGGTATTTATTTTATACGATATTTTCAATCTTATATATTGTTTTATGGCCAAAGATATCACACTACAATTTTTAGCGATAACCAGTGTACAAGTGTTGCTATTGTATGGCGTTGCACACAAAATAGTCTGGACACGAGATGTTTTTGTATGTCTTTATATTTTTTTAATCCCAATTTTATTGGCTCTTCTAGCAGTCAGTATTAGCAACACGGATTATGTGAACCTTTTTGGATCCATCATCATCGTCAATCTCCTCCCATTAGGCGCGTTGGTATTACTTTATACAAAACAATCTGACGCATGGTTTAATCAATCACTCAAAATAAAAGATACCTCTATCAAAATACAATGGCCAGTACAATTAGTCATTGTCATTGTTGCACTAGTCTTTGGATTCATAGCATTACTGATCGAGTCCAAAATAAATATTCCATTCATCAAAGCAGAGCATCTGAGTCATATATCTTCCCTAGCAGTTAAACTTACTATTTTTCACTTAAACCAAACGTTTGGTCTGCTGTGTGCATGGGTGCTGTTAATAGTGCCCTTAGGCTTTTTTTTAAGTCTATGGAAAAATTATAACCTTACTCTTTTAACACGTCTCATAATGATTGGTATTATATTCTCACTTATTTTTAGAGATCTTGCAACAAAGGATATGAATCATACTTTATATTTTTCTTGGATCACAGTATTTTTTATTCATCTTTTTTTAACAACATACTTAGTCTATTTTTCAATATCAAGTGGTAAAAATGTTAGAAACTATGTTACAAAAATTTTTACATGTAAAAAGGAGAAAGGATGGAACTAACCCCAAGAATAGCAAGAGAGAATGAGTATCGCGCTATCATGCACCTGCTGGCATCCAACCAACTCCCGACCGCTGATATCTATGAAAAAAATATCACATTTTTTGTGGGATTGGAGGGAGAAGAGATTGTCGCAACGATAGGCATTGAACGTTATGAAAACGAAGCGCTTTTGCGTTCATTGTGTGTTAAAGAGGGGTTTAAAAACCAAACGTTTGGAGCGCAAATGCTCTCACATCTTCTGAGCTTTTGCGACACGAATAACATTGAAACGCTGTATCTGCTTACCACAACCGCAGAGCACTATTTTAGACGTTACGGATTTGAAAAAATTGCGCGTGAAGAGGCATCCGCTGCCATCAAGCAGACGCGTGAATTTCAAGACATTTGCCCCATTTCTGCTGTTGTTATGAAATTAACGCGTTAAAAATGACTTTTTTTAAAGAGCTTTCGTTATCATTTGAGAAAAGAGTGAGGAGGAGAAAATGAGAGAAAAATCAATCGCTTGTGAAAGCATCAGTTGCAATGATTGTTCTGAATCTACTAATCTTGATTTTGATTTTACGATGGCATTTCAACCGATCCTTTATTGTCAAACGCAAACGATTTTTGGGTATGAAGCCTTGGTGCGTGGGTTAAACAATGAATCAGCCTTTTCCATTATCGAAAAAGTCAATGACACGAACCGCTATGCGTTTGACCAGCTGTGTCGTACAAAAGCGATAGCGCTTGCTTCTCAACTCAACATGGATTCAATCCTCAGCATTAACTTTCTTCCCAATGCGATTTATAAACCCGAACGCTGCATTCGCAGTACGCTCGATGCGGCCCAAAGGTATGGATTTCCCATTGAAAACATTATGTTTGAATTCACAGAAGTTGAAAAAATCGAAGACAGCAATCACATAAAACATATTATTGACTGTTATCAGTCCCTTGGTTTCAAAACCGCCACCGATGATTTTGGATCAGGACATTCAGGGCTCAACTTATTGGCAGATTTTCAAACCGATATTGTGAAACTCGATATGAATTTAATTCGCGCAATAGATAAAGACAACGTGCGTCAATCCATTGTCAGAAATTGTCTCAACATCTTCCAAGACCTCCATATCACCTCTTTAGCAGAAGGCGTTGAAACGGTTGAAGAGTTTGAATGGTTAAAAAAAGCAGGCGTAGAACTGGTGCAAGGGTATCTCTTTGCCAAACCTGCTTTTGAAAGTTTGCCAGAGATTCATCGTGTTACGTATTAAGATCACAGAGGATTACCAATGAAATTAGTCTCATGGAATGTCAATGGCATTCGTGCAGTTGCGAATAAAAATGCGTTTGCTTGGGTCGATGAATTCAAACCTGACATCTTGTGCCTGCAAGAGATCAAAGCAGAAGCAGAGCAGATTCCTGAGCCACTTTTTAGCCATGCCTTTACATGTAACCATGTCAATTCGGCTTCTAAAAAAGGGTATTCGGGGACGATGAGTTTTTCAACGCGTCTTTTTGAAAAAACCGACACAGCGTGGCACATTGACCATACGCATGAAGGGCGCATCTTGGAGCACCATTTTGGCGATGTGGTTTTGTTTAACGTCTATTTTCCCAACGGGCAGCAAAGCGAAGAGCGACTGGCGCACAAGATGAAATTTTACAGTGATTTTCTGGCGCATACCGAGGCGTTAAGGGCTGAGGGAAAAGGCATCATCATCTGTGGTGATGTCAATACGGCACACCGTGCGATTGATCTTAAAAACCCAAAAGCTAATGAAGATACTTCGGGTTTTTTGCCGATTGAGCGCGCTTGGATCGACACATTGTTAGATAAAGGATACATCGACACGTTTCGACACATCCACGGCGACATCACGGATGCCTATTCGTGGTGGTCGTACCGTTTTGGAGCACGTGAGCGCAATGTCGGGTGGAGGATTGACTATTTTTTCATTTCCAAAGAGCTGGAACCTCGTCTGAAAGATGCGTTTATACTGAGCCACATTGAAGGCTCAGACCATTGCCCTGTCGGCATTGAGATCGATTTATAATAGCGCTTAGCGTTTACATGTAAACGCTAAGAACATTTTGCTTTATACTTCTCTAACGTACTTCGAAGATCGTGAATATCCGTGTGTGTTCCCACAACTTTGCTCGGATAACCGTGTTGATTATAGGCAACCACTTTCGCTTGATCTAACACCCATTTATAGCTTCCATTCTCGCATAACATACGATGCTGATGTTGGTAATGATCGCTTCTACCACTTAAAAGGGCGGTTAATGCATTGAGACAGTTGTTCAAATCCTCAGGATGAATAAGTGACATCCATCGGTCTTTTGTCTGCTCAAAAGCTTTAGCATCATACCCTAGCATTGTCATCCATTGAGGGGAAAAAGTGGTGCGATTGCCGATAGGATCCCACTCCCAAAAGCCATGTCCTACGCATTCTAAAATATTCATATATTCTTGTTTCATCGTCTTGTACCTCGACTCTTTTTTTCTTTAGAGGGAGTATAGCGTTCAAGTGTAATATTTGCGTTGCATGCAGTTTACATGTAAACGTTTTTTTACGTATAGGACAAAGAGTGTGAAGTACAGCAGGTGCAGTAATTTCAGTGCAGCGAGGTAACGCTCTTCGCTACACTGAAAGGATGGCTTAAGACTTAAATTTACCTAACTCATTGTTAAGGTTTTCCGTCATCGTGTGAAGATGCTCGCTTGCTTGAGAGACATTGTCGATGCTGGTGAC
>Ga0302213_1000164_pt1 | contig 41778 bp, 54 predicted proteins | sample II_Fen_N1_2_FD_194583 | JGI IMG/M metagenome (GOLD analysis project Ga0302213, IMG submission 194583) | Peat permafrost microbial communities from Stordalen Mire near Abisko, Sweden - II_Fen_N1_1 | ecosystem: Environmental > Terrestrial > Soil > Wetlands > Permafrost | place: Sweden: Abisko...
AAAGTTTTGGATGGAAGTAAAAAAATACTATCTTTGCACACCGAAAAACAGGGTACCTTGGCCGAGTGGCTAGGCACCGGTCTGCAAAACCGTATACGGCGGTTCGAATCCGCCAGGTACCTCTTTATCCCCAAATGCTCACAGTCATAACGACTGTGAGCATTTGCTTTTTAGGTATATTTCAACAAGTTACGACAGAACCTCAATAGGCTGATAAATAAGTACAAAACAAAAAATGTAGACCAAACGCTACAAATGTATACCGCTATGATCACGATTAATCTATATCTACGATGCGATAACAAAGAAAAGAAATCCGGTTATGTATGGGTGAAATTCTATGTAAAGAGGGAAAAGGTAAATTTCTCAACTAAAGTTCCCTGTGAATTAAAATATTGGAATGAAAAATCTACTCGTATAAGCATCGCAGACAAAGAAGCATCTGATAAAAATCTTATTCTGGAAAACATCTTATCCCGGATAAACACGGTTATTGTAAAATACAGGCTCAGAAATAAAATACTGACTCGAGCCGGATTTCTTCGGTCATACAACAGGCCTGATGATTTTGATAGCTTTTATGATTTTTATGAGGATCTGAGAAAGAAATCATCTCGTCAAATTGAATCCGGAACAATGCAAACACATGTAAGCACATTCAAAAAATTAAAAGAATATGCTCCTGACTTGCATTTTGATGATATCACGTTGGATTTTATTGTTGAGTATTACACAAATCTTAGAAAAACACTCAAGAATAATGAAAATACAGCTTATAAGAATATGTCAACTATCCGAAAGTATGTAAATGCAGCATACAAAGCGGGATATATGGATGAAAATCCGTTCGATGATTTCAGCATTAAGCGTACAAAGGCGAATTACACTTACCTGGAGGAAGAAGAACTTCAGGCATTACTCAAACAGTATAGGGTAGGGGATTTGGAATTGAAATTGTATAAAACTTTACAGGTATTTTTGTTTATGTGCTTTGGTAGCCAACATATAGGTGATGCAAAAAAGATGAAACTGGAGCAATTCAATGAAAACTCATTTACATATTATCGTATAAAAACCCGTAATAGTAAGCCTGAACCTATAATCGTTCCAATAAGTAAACCGTTCAAAAATCTTGTACATGATATTGTAGGTCATCGAAAACAAGGTTTAATTTTTGAAAATTTACCTGCAGATCAAACTATGAACGGGTATCTAAAAACTATTGCCAAAGCAGCTGGTATTGATAAAAAAATAACGCATAAAACCGGAAGACATACATTTGCCACATTTCATCTTTCAGAAAATGGTGATCTAAATTCACTTAGAGATATACTTGGGCATTCTGACATAAGGGAAACACTTATTTACGCACACGTTCTTGACCGAAATAAACAACGAGGGATGGAATGTTTCAACAAATTCAAAATATAGAAGAATCGCCGTACAATTGAACTTTTGCACGGCGATTTAATTTAAGCACCAAGACTTCCTTTTTTCAATGATTTATCACGTAAGGCTATTTTAGCCTCTAATTCAGAAAGTACAATAGGTGCTTTAACTCCATTATCAATCAGATATTCCAGGAATGCAATCATTCTATCCAATGCAACTAGCAGAACTGTATTATCAGCGCTACCGGAAGCAGAATTACCGGAAGCAGAAGATCCGTTATCTATCGATGAATAATTACCTAAAGCGCGTTGTGCTACCCTATTCTGGCGAATAACATCTAATACATAAGGTGCATTCATACGTATATTCCGAAGAGTAGGATTATCTACAATCAATTCAGAACCTTGCTCACCAACCAATGTAGGCGAATTTACGATACCGGTACGCGCTATTCCACGATAAGGTACATTACGGTAAATACGTCCATCATCAGCCCCGATTACATCCCATCGACCGTCAGCAGCTTGAGTCACTACCCGGGCACCGGTGGAAGATGAAGAGGTAGTAGTAGACCCTGAATTATCAATTGATGTGTTTTTAATTGCATTACGCTGAGATACTATTGCACTTATTTGCATGGCAACCGTTGCAACTTCCAACGCCGTAAGTATTCCAGCTAATACAGGATTAGCTGCATGTTCGGCCCAAATATTAGCAACACCTAAAGCACCGGCAGCTGTAGCCTGAGCTGTTTGGATAACCATGTTTACATCAGCTTGTTTCTTTTTAATATCAAGTGATTTTTGAGCAAATTCTTTTTCTACGGCTGCACGTTTAGTAGCATCATCACCGGCAATGGTTAGTTGTCTCTCTTTTTCCGCTTCTAAACTGTCGGTTTCAGCCTGATTAGAGGCCGTAACGAATGAAGATATTGCATTTGTAACGTCAACAGCTTGCTGAGCGTATTTCGTTGCAGATTTAGCCTTTAGTTGTAGAACCTTTTCCTGGTATTCTTTTTCGGTAATCCAAAGTTTACCGTGTCCCAACTTCAATTCAGCCAGTTCTTTTTCATACTGACCACGAATGGAAGTAACGCTATCTAATCCAAACTTATCCCGAAATGCTTTCTTCTTTTCGTAATAATCCTTTTCATCCTTAAGCTTATCGGATGTAACAGCTTTTTCAGCAACGGCCAACGCCTCATTCGCTTTTTCTATTTCAGCATTAGCAGATTCAACAGCAGCAGCTTTTTCAGATTCAGAACCTATGAAATAAATATCAATAAGTTCCGCGTGAGTTTTGGCATCTTTCAAACGCTTCTCTGCAACTACAACCTGAAGTGCTAACTGGTCACTATCGTATTTATCCTGGGCTTGCTTATTTTTATCTAAGAATTCTTCATAGGTCATTAATCCTTTTTCGAATTCAAATCTATTGAGTGCGTTTTTATCCTCAAGCGTTGTTATCAGGTTTGACTTTGCTGTTTTCTCAAAAGTATTAGTCGCTTTTTGTTGCGCTTTATACGAGTTTTCAACGGACTTTAATAGCCATTTTTCACCATCTTCCTGGTGTTTAAGTTGAATGTCGAGAATTTCAGTTTCAGCAGCCTGCCATTCCTGACCACCTTTTTTATATTTATCTCGTTTTGCAGTAAGATATTTAATATGAATTGCTATCAGGCTATCGGCATATTCCTGTTCAGTAGATAGTGCATAGTTTATACCTTCTATCTGTATATAAGGCTCATCTTTTAGTTTTGCCTGTTTCAGCATGTTTTGCTCAGTAGAATACTTTTCTTTCAATTGCTCAAGTTCTTTAGAAAACTGAGCATCTTTATCGACAGGTTTACCTGCAGGAGCAGCGGAAGGAATGGGAGCAGTACCTTTTTTAAGTTCAGAACGAAGACCACCCAACGCATTTGTATAAGCAATTGATTTTTGGATAGAGGTCGTAAACATGGCAATTTCTTCCTGTTTTTCTTTATTCTGTTTTTTTCTATCACCACCTAATTGGTTATTTACAACTATTTCAGCCTGTAATTGCTTTATTCTATCTTGTTCACGTTTGTATATATCACGTTCATTTTTGATTTGTTGATTTAAATATCCTTCTTGATCTTTTTGTGATGATAGAAGTTTTTTCATTGCTGATACACGCACCTCCACGCTATGATTAATTGAATCTGCAGATTTCTCTTCAGATGTTTTAGTCAATAAAATTAATCCGTTTATAGAGCTGGTTAGCCATTGGGTCAATGTTCTAAATGTATTTGCAATATGACCTTTACCGTCCTCTAGTGACAATAAAAAGCTTTTCCAACTGGAAGTCATTTTATCAACATCCCCACTCAAATTGTCAGATGCTATTGTGGCTTGTTCCAAGGCTACATTGGTACCGGTAACCTGTTTTGTTAGTTCATAAAACCGCGCTTTATTCTGAAAAAGTATCTGAGCTAATCCAAAAAACTCCTGACCGAATTTCTTCTGTAAGGCAATATTATTGCCGGAAATGCTTTGGTTATTGTCAATTGCTTTATTCAAGTCGAATACACCGTTGGTATAGTTTTTCGTATCTGACTGTAGTTCTACCAATACTTTTTTAAATCCATTGCCAGCAATCTCAGCTTTTACTCCTTTTTCTCCAAATAACTCCATGGCCGCCGTAGTTGTTTCCAGGCTTAAACCGGCAGCTTTAGCAATAGTACCGACTTTAGAAATAGATTCACCCAGGTAATCAACCTCTACAGCACCAAATTTACTACCGGCAGCAAGAACATTGATGGTACGATCGGAATCAAGCGCGGATAGTCCGAACTGATTCATAATAGTAGTGACATCTTTTGTTGATTCAGTAAGATCCATTCCGGTGGCCTTACTCAACAGAAGTACCGAACTGGTAACGTCAGAAAGAGCCTGTACATTGCTAAGTAGTTCAGGCTTAGCGCTACCTACTAGTTTCATGGCTTCTACAATTTCTACGGCGGACTTACCATATTCCTGACCTAAACTTATTGCCTGATTTTTCAGGTAATCCAGGTCTTTACCTACCGCACCCGTAAGAGCGGATAAATTTGAAACGGCTTTTGAAAATTCCATAGAATTTTTAGCAAGTGAATACAGACCTGCCACCAAACCGACAACAGCTGTAATAGCTATCATAGTAGGACTAAGAAGAAATACTTTGATAATATCACCTAGTCCCTGTATTGATCTACCGGCATAACCAACCACACCAGGCATCATAGACATATTTCCTATAAATCCTTTTAATCCTGTAGATCCAGCACCAAACTGGCTATTCATTTCGCGCTGAGAAGATGAAACCTGAGCATTTACGCGCTGTAGTTGCTCCAATTTTGTTTCTTGCTCTGCTATAGTATCAGAACCTTTCTTCACCTCTTTTTGCAGTACTTTTTGAACTGCTACTAAATCGTTGTAACTGGATCCAGAAAGGTTGTTCAGTACTTTTTTAGTTTGATCCAATTTAGCCTGGTAATCCTGCTCTGTTTTTTGGCTACGCTTTATCTGATCTTCAGTACGTTTTATTTTCGTTTGCAGGTCATCCCATGCCTTTCCGGAGTTAGTACCCTCGGAAGTCATTTTTTTACTTTCATCGGTAAGTTCAGACAGCGAAGTTTCATACTTCTTGGTTTTAGCGATCATATCTTCAATACCCTTACCATAGTCGGATGATTCCAGATAAACCCTTATTCCACGCTTTAAATCGTTTGCCATTTTGTATCGGTTTTAATTGTATGACACAAATTTAGACTGCAACAGAACGGGATAAAAGGACATAAAAAAAAAGCCCACCGAATGGCGAGCTTTACAATTTTGTATCTTATATTTTTATTTCTTTATCAACATTCCAGTAACTACCCAATTTTCCTCAATTATTTTTTTGTCAGAAATTCTCATAGGGAAATACTCATATTTTATATTTATTACTCCATTAGCTCCTTTTACCAATGCGACATCATGCAATTTTTTGAAAGCATCATTTACATCGCAATGCTTCCATTTTCCATAATCCAAGTTTTGCTCATCTTCATAATATGAATTTTCAATCTGTTTAACTCCCTTTACTTCATAGCCAGAATTACTGTATACAATAATAGAACCTAGTGATTTATATTCAAAACTAACGGAATTAGATTCAGTCATAAAAAAATTGTCATCAGCATACTTGGTATAATCAATCAAATTCCAACTAACAGAATAAGCTTTTTTCACTAAGCAAGATGATAATAACATAGCCATAACGGACAATAGTAAAACTTTTTTCATACGATGTAATTTTAAGATGTTGATATTATAAATTAACTTTTTCTATTTTATCATCTACAAACTTATAGAAGTAATTTATTTTCTGATTATTATCCTTTATCATCAGTAATAACTCTTGATATTTGTCTTCCAAAATACCATCATAGGAATTTTTAAGTTTACAATACACATCCATATTTCTAATGAAATTATCCTGGTTAGACTGATCCATCTTATTCCAAAAACTTTCAACAAGAATAAGATGCCTTTTAGGAGAGTTCACAATTAAATGGCCTCCACTAATTAGTTTTTCGGTTTCGTGAATGATTTTAGAAGCTAAAACTTTTTTATTCTTTGGTGTTTTCATAATACATGTATTTATATATTAGCAACAAAGATAGTAAAATATTAAAAACAAAACACCCCGACTCTCACGAGCAGGGGTGTGAACTTAACCTTAAAATCTAATACTATGAAAAAATCACGAAATTTAATTGAACATGTCGAGCGGTAGACAAACAATTTTGTACACACACTCTTTGGACATTATAATTTTTATACACCTGTAAGCATATACCAGGATCAATAAAAGTAAATGGATCCACGTTTGCCGCTTTGGCTAAAAATCTAATTTCCGGATATTGTTTATCTTGTGCAACGCACACTACCGGAGTTTGGCGATCAACGGTAAAAACAATATCAGAAGAAATAAAAGTTTGTTGAGAACTTCCCGTGTAAGTCTGCAACGGTTTGCCTTTGTCAAAACCGACATCGGCCGAAGCAATAGACGTGAACATCGTACACGTAAATGCTACTAAGAGAAAAACAATTCTTTTCATGTTGTTTTAATTTTTGATGAATACTAATTACTTTAAAATTGAATGCAAATATCTATAGTTTTTTAGGGTGTAAAAAGGACAAAACTTTACACATTCAATTCAAACCTTACCTGTTGACCATTTAAAAGCATCTTTGTAGTTTCCACATTGTTTTCATATATATGTACATTACCGATATTTAATGTTATCGACTTCAATGGAAAATCAATTTGCCTGGATATAAGATACAAGTGGTAAATGTCAGCAGGCAATCCAAGATTAGCATCACAACTGCGCTGATAGGCGCTTACAACTAGCTTTTCATCATCTATCTGAAACTGAATTAAACTTAAGCACGGGGACTGATTACTCTCAGCGTCGGTTGATCCTAAAAACATGACATAGTTTTTACTGTTGCGCCGTTCTTTATTTATTTTAGCGATTAATGGAGGTAACTTTTCAAAATATGTTGGGTAACTGTTTACCAAGATAGGACCACAATAGTCCCACCAGCTCACTCCAATTTCGCGGTATTTTTCTGTAAGTCGTTCGCCTGACATAAACAATTGCAATTCACTTCTTAGCTTATTACGAGCTATAGCATGACCCTCGAATATATCCAATAAGTCATCTGCCTGCAGGTTTAATTGTTCATTGAGAAGATAATGTATATTACCTTTTTTATTTGTCTGAATCTTTCCATTATTCAGTACTTTATTCAAAATTATATGATATTTGTTCATCTTCAATTTGCTTTTTTATATAACATGATATCCGTGTAACCTGCATTATGGTTCATTCTCGCGAATACTTCTTTTTTAGTTGCTCCGGAGAATGGATTTTCACCGCCTAAATTCTTTTCTATCCAGTCCGTAAGCTCAATAATATTACTTTTGTTTGATGTAAAGTAAAAGTAACTAGTATCTTTCAGCACATTTAGCACATCCAAGTAGTTAGCCAAACGCCAATAATTTGAATACGTACTGCAGTCTGTACTCAGGTAAGGAGGGTCAACCAGGAACACCACGCCTGATACATGTTTCCAACGTTCGAATAATTCTCTATAATCCATCTTCACAACATCAACTCCCTGCAGGTAATCATCAGCCGGATCGTAATCATTTTTACGAACTACATTATACATCGTCTGCTTGGCCATATCATCATAGTTTGTGGAGTAGTTCATACTAAATAACAGACTTGACGATATGGTAATATAATCAATATAGCCGTTTATATTTTCTTGTAATTTAATCGCCTTCAGTATTTTTTCTTTACACTCTTTACTAATAATCTTGTCAGCCGGTTCCCCTGAAAGAATATCTCTAAATTCAGCAATTAGGGCATTTGTGGACTCAATGTTTGCAATCCGAAGATGATAATCATCAAAGTCATTGTAAATAATCTGTGCATCCGGGAACTGCTGTTTTACCCAGTATGACAATAATCCACTACCACCGAATAGACCTACAAATAATGGTGCTGTTTTGAACTCTTTTAAAGCAGTTTTAAAGTCGGCCATAAAACGACGTTTTTGCCCCTGAAAAGGCAGAGGCGATTGAGTGTAATTTTTCATTCCTTTTTTATTTTATATTTAAAAACTAATATCTACTTTTGTAGCGCTCTCAAAGCTCATAAAAAAAAGGTGCACAAACACCAACGAAAAGGCATTTAGCCTCTGTCGTGGTGTTTGTGCACCTTTGTCATTTAACCGCCTGAGAGCCGGTTGAGTGGAGACGGGGGTTTTTACCCTTACCTCCTAAATGCTTTCTTTATAAAATTCCAAACGATCTCATACCATTTCAACTGATAAATCAATATAGTTAGTGCTGAACCTAGTATTAACCCGAATAGCAACCATTTATACCAGTTACTTACAGTAGTCACTTTAGTTTCTGTCTTAGCTTTCAGCTTCGAAATTATGCTATTCTGGCTATTAATAGTCTGTTTTAATTGCCTGGTATAATCTATCTGCAGATTTAGTTTCTGCGTAATAGTTTCTTGTGTTTCATCTTTCTCAGTAGTAACAGTTTCTTTCACTACCGGAGGTTTACCGGTTCCAGAAACAATAGGTTTTGATGGGTCATAATCCGTCACCTTGGTTTCTTTTACCTTTGATGTATTCTTATCCTGCGTTTTTTCCGACTTATCAGTAACGCTACCGGTCTGCGTTTCGTCAGTTTTCTTCGTCAGATTTGTATTGGCAACATTGGAAGAATCAATTTTCGATTTTTCCAGTTTTTTTGTGCCGGCACAACTTGTCAGGCAAATAACGATTAACGAAAGAATGTAACTGACGTAAGTGATACGCAATGTTGTTATAAATTTTTTCATATCCATCTTGATACTTTATAAATTTGACTCTTTAATCTTCTTTTTCGGTAAACGCCGTCACCCTCTCTACTTCCTGCTTCATTTGTATTTCCTTCTACGGTAACAGCGAATGATCCTGCAGGCCACTCATCGATAAATCCTACGTGAGCTATCCGCTTCTTATTGGCAAACCAAATTCCGAAAACATCGCAGGTTCCTGGAGTAGTATTCTTTTTTAACTTACGCGAATAAACTACATTTTGCTTTGGAAACCAATTCGGAGCATATCCGGAAACAACTGTTTTTACTCCAGCCTGCTTATAAGACCATGTCACAAATGCAGCGCACCACGGATTACCCTTAGATAGATGACAGCTTGCAAGATAAGCTTCTACTTGTTTCCCATCATTATGCCCGGTCAATTCGCGAACTCCAATCTGTGACCGATAAATATCGCTTACGCTACGGTTTTGGCCAGCAAAACCAACGACACAAACAATAAGAAAAAGATTGAGTAAGATAATTTTAATTTTTGCCATTCTGTTAGTTTTGAAAAGTTAGACTTCATTTCTATAATTATATACCGGTAGAAATTTCCAAATATCAACCGGAACGCGAACCAGGCAACGGCCAGATAAACGAAAAATTGAATAATGGCAAATATTGGTACTTGAAAAATACCGGCATCGAATGTGGCTGCCGTAGGATCGAACCAACGCAACACAGTGATACTTCCGGCGAATGCTAGGATTGCAACTGGAATAGTAACCAGGTGATGGTACTTTTTAAAAAATTGTTTTGGTGTTTTCATATTATTTTTCTATTATAAATGTTTCGAAGTTCTTTTTAAATTCAGTTACATCTCTATGATAAGATGCAACTTCACCATTCAATAAATGCTTACCATTTTCATCTTTCAGCTTTTTAAGGCTTTCTAAAGCAAGTTTATTAGAGTCAATTAGCAAGAATATTGCTTTAGTCTGCATATTGTGATAACAGGCATGTTTTTGCTCTTTCTCGTGAATCAACTTAAGTTTTTCATCTTCTTTTTCATCGCGTTTTTTTTGACTGCGATTAATAAATAGCATAAATATTCCCACTATAACCGGAGATAAAAAGAGTTTTAATATTTCCATATTCATCAGTATATAAATTATTTAATTCTTTCTCTTATCTCATTTTTAGCAGTTACAATCAACGCTTTCAACTCGGTTACTTCCGCAAGACGATCTTCAGCTAAGTAACTATTCATAGTCAATACAGCCTCATCTACGGTTAGTTTTACTCCCTTATATTCAATTGTACGGCTATTTCTAAATGCAAGAAGTCTAAGTTCAGATACTGAAATTTCAGAAACGACCTGCACTTCATTCAACTTGCAATTAAATACCTCAGTTACTGAAGCATTTTTATTAGTTTCTAAAAATCTAACCTGATCATCGGAAAGTGGAACGAACGATGTAAACTGATCTTCAAAATTATCACTAACTAAATAACCTGAGTTTTCAGGTATATCAAGTTCTAAAATTTGATTGTTGTGAAAGTATTTTTTCATAATGTATTTTTACAAATCATCTATTATATTACCAAAATCGCTCCAATACTGAGTAGCTTGATACAATGCTAGTGTACCTGCCGGAACATGTACCGGGCATCCTTTCCAAACTCCATTAAAACAGTCATTCAAAGTTGGTGGAACTTGACAAAAGCTTCTTATTTCTTGGACTGTAGCACAATAAAAAGCAGCTCCACCAATAGATATATTTGGATTCGTAAATGTTAGAATATTAATATTACTAACAAAAAATGCCCAACTACCTAAATAAGTTAGAGATGGATATAAGTATAGATCCCCAACCGGAGCATATGCCAAAAAGGCTTGATTTCCTATATAGGCTATATTTTGAGACATTCGGATATTTCCTGTGAAGCCGCATTGATAAAACGCTTGAGTTTCTATCGTTGTGACTGAATCAGGAATATATAAATCACCTGTCAAATTTGCATTTTGAAGAAAAGCACCCGAACCTATATGAGTACAGTTAGGAGAAATATGTAATTTACCTATTAAACTACCACCATAAAATGAGTTTGTTGGTATATCTATTATTGAATCAAGTTTTTCACAATGAATGTAATTAATCGGAGTTTGAAATCCAGTGAAAACAGACACGTCTTTTGATAAAAACGCCCATATAGTACCTTCTATAGACCTTATAGCATTATCTGTACAAATAAGAATTACAACCCTTTTAGTACTTCCATTAGTCCATGTTATGTCTCCATTTGTTTGTAGAAACGCTCCCCCAGATTCACTGTAAGCAAACGATGCACCTGAAATTTGTTGATAAGAAATTTCAACAGTTCCATTTATCAAAAAGATAGCCTTTTTATTTTCGTTCTGAAACTGCGAAAACACCTTTACTATGTTTATTTCCTGCGCATCAAAATCGAAATCATCAGGTGCAACAAAAGCTTCCGCAGTAGTCACTACAGGACTTTTTGAACTATACATTTCTCTTCGTCTCATCATATCTCTACCCCTCCAGCTATTCTAATATTACAATGAGTTTCATCAATGAAAACGAATATAAAATGAAGCTCAGCACTTTTTGAAGCAGATATCGCCAACGGAGTAGCCACCATTAGCGTGAATGAATAAGTAATACCACCACTTGTAAAAGTCGAAGTTGGAAGAACCAAATTAAATGCAGCTGCACGTACATTTTTCACTGTCAAAAAACTTTCACAACTTACTGCAGGTAAATTTGATAAAGCCAAAGCGACATCTGTAGTACCATTGTTTGTGTCTGATTGGACTTGATTAGCGACATCAAGCGTGATAGTTGACGTAGAAGCAGAGGATGCTGTGATTAGTGTTCGTGAAATTGTTTTTACCTGAGTAGCTGTAAGTCCTGACACATCAGCTAACTTTTCATCCACCTCTTCTTTGGTATAATAATTACTCAAGTCGACAGAGATAACCGGTTTCGCAGGATTATCTTTATTAATTGAAACATTTGTACCCGGCATAGGATCTATTAATGACCCACCCTCAGTAGATTGATCATCATCAGAAATTTTTGTGATATAGCAGGCTACACGATAAGCATTACGCACATCTACATCAACCCCACCGGCTTTAGTTTTGACAGTTAGCGTGTATTCCTGATCGGTTATTCCAGGTCCTCTATCAGATGAGGCTAATCTTTCTCTCCAGGAATGATTATTATCATCTCCGGAAGATTCTGCAGGAATTGGCACATCGATAGAAGGGATATTATCTTTAGTAAGTGCTATAGAATCAGCTCCGCCGGTGTTACCGACTTTACCGTAATTTTTTGTAGTTCCATCAGTGTTTTTCGGATCAGCTAACGCATCAGGATCATATCCACGATCTAGTTTTCCACGTTTGTCAGGAATAAGAATTCCATTAATCGGAGCAAAATTATTTTTGTAGTTTCCATCAGATAGCACAAATCCGGTAGGAATATTATCCGGATCAAACCATTCAATTGTCATTCCTTTTTTAATGCCAGAAATGGTAATTGTAGGTGTTATTACCGTAGATTGTGCTCTAATACCGGTATCGGTAGTTCCTGTCCACCAATTACCATTTGGACCAACAAAAGGCGTTTCACCATCCTGACCATATAACGACTGAACCCAATCTGATTCTGATAGTATTGGATTATCAGAGGTAACAGCTGCATAAATTTCGTAAGCAGTAGCTCCACTATGCACGGAACTATTACCGGCTTCATATCCTTCCAAAAACTTTTCGCGCGAAATCCAATACTCTTCGCCCGTAACAGGATGTTCAATCATCAATCGAACACCTGCAGATAAAATACCAACCCATTGTGGGAAATCTTCTGAAAACCGTTTTTTATCTTGTCCCATGGTTATACTACTATGTCGGCCGTGCCGGAAGTTATGTTTTCGAGTGTAGTGGTTGACAATACTTCGTATTCACTATCTATTATCAAATCACTGAAGTTAGTTTCAGTATCTATAAATTCAATTTTCAAACTTACATTTACCGGATCCGATGAAGTATTTATCAGCGTAGGTAATTCAGCACTAATATTAACCTCATATTCAAGTCCATGAGCTATAAGAACTACCGTATCACTTAATAGTAAATCAATAATAAATAATCGCTCTGAAGCCGTTTTATAACCCACATACGCGGAGAATGCATTAGTTGCTTTTTTACGTTTATTTTTGGATACAAAATCGGCAATCACGTCATCCCACTGAGTAACTTTTGTTACATCATCAAAAGTGGGAGTAAAACCAACTACGCCATCGATAGCTATTTTTTCCCAGGCACCCCATGAATTACGAAATTTGAGAAAATATTCTGTTTGAAAAATGGAATCGGTAATAACTATAGAGCAGCAGTATGAACTATCGGTTATAATATCAAAAACGGATACCAACTTATTTTTTGACGTAATCAACGACTCCCTGATGGATGCAATGTCGACTGCCTGAAGCGTATCGGTAGTACCTACAGATGGATCTATTGTAAATTCAGCAAATCCATCAACCATAATATAAAATCTGGCTGAACGACCATAATAATACAATGGAAGTAACTCGTTTTCAGGAATCACAATCGATTCACCATTGGTACGTGTTGTCAGAAAAAAATTGCTGTTATTCGATTTCAGTTTCCAATCAAATATATTAGTATTCAACGCTACTAATTTACGTTGCAATGCTTTGCTTATTCCACCGGCAAAGACTTTGAATTTTAAAAGATATTCGTTATTTACAGTTCCATTATCTACGTATTCCTGTCCCATTGTATCTACAGTTGCCATTTTAGCAGGATAAACACCGGCTACGGATCTATAACTTTCAAAAAGTTCGGTAACGTCAACCAGCGCAATACCCGAAGCAGAAAAAGCCACACCTTCAAAAACCAGGTTAGCGTAATTATCGCCGGTATAAATACGAAAGCGTCCGGTAGAGCTTAAGCCACCGGTATGAACAGGTATTAATACCGGATTACCTGCAAGATAATTTATAGCGTCGTTCGTTCCCATTAGTTATAGCTCACTTTTACATATAAATTATTACGGATAATAACAGTAGGCGTGAATAGCTGAAGAAATTCATCGCGCTCGTTTGATGATCGTGAAATGAATTTATAAAAGTCACTCATCTGGAGTACCTGATTATCTTTGAAAGTACGATATACGGATAAAGCCGCATTCATATCATTGAATTGCGGTGCAGTAACAGGCGTATTTTCTAAAGGTTTTATTATCATGATTCAAAATTACAGTTTAACAGGGTCCAATAAAAGGACAGTTTTACGGACGATCTGAATAATCACGCAGTGTTCTGAACGTGACTTTTTGAACGCCGGAAGAAGATCCGGTATTCGTTACGATCTTTTCAATAAGCAATTTTTGATTGTTCACAATTTTAGGTACATAGATTTTCAAATTCTCAAGAACAACTGCCGGCATATTCATATCTGCAGTCAATGGGATATTTGAATTTTTACGGAAATTCTTATATGCCGTGTAATGAGCATCCAAAATCTGTTGTGGCTTTAACGCATCATTAAACAGGATAGATCCCTGCCGAAAATAAACGGTATAAGTGATAGAATTTTGAGTAAGTGTATTTGTATTGAATATACTTCCAACTTCACAAAGTACTAAATCGGTCATAGAATTAGCAGTTTCCACTGTAGTGACTCCATCAATAACTACGGCCGTATTTTTATTTACAATATCCGTAAGTTCGGGAGTTTTAAAGGTGAAATCAAACGGAATGTAAACGGTTCCGGTTAGAGTTTTCATAATCTGAATAGTTTCAGATATTGTTACCACCGTGGGCGTTGAAAACTCAATATGTACATTATTATCACTTGCAGCAGATACCGAAACAGTTGTATCGGCAGTATCTACAACGGTTATAGATGCAAATTCCGTGGCTGAAGGAATAAGTTTTGATGCCAGGTATTTTGATAAATCAATATCCGGATCCATTGTCAGGTATTTTTCATACATCCTGAATGTAACTACCTTATTCAGGTCATCAACAAAGAACTTACCGGATAGAAGCGTTTCCGCTTTTGATACGAAAGCAGCTATTGTCATATCAGGAACCAATTGTGAGTAATCAAGTATACCACCACAAATAGCATCTGCTACGTTATTGAGTACTACAATATCAGGATATTTGGTTATTACCGTCTCAAGTTCTGAAGCATCCATTGAATACCCATATTCAGAGAACAGAAATTCCAAAACATACTTCAGTTTTAAAAACGGTGTCATTCCATAACCCAGCGAAAGCGTAACAGGAGCATCATTTTCTTTTATTATTTGCTCAAATTCACCTTGAAAAAGTTTCAGTGTATGATTGTGATTATCATCAAATTTCAGTGTATCAAAATACTTTCCGTTATAAAAATTATTCAAAACCAATAAACCATCATAGGTGTCAGTAATATATGGATATCGTTCATACCAGGTATATGACTGAGTAGTCGGAAAAGGTATCACCCGAAAATCGACGGAATCTAAATTGTTCAGATATTGATCTTTCATCAATCCAATAATATACTGAACACGAGTAGTCAAATCAACAGCATCAAAGTCAGCATGTTTTATTTTTGGCCAGGATAATGCATTCAATTTATTATCTTCGATAAGGCTATAAAAACTACCGGCTTCAAAATAAAGTGTACAACTGATTCCATTCGTTTCATCAGCCGTAATTACACCTAAATTACAACGTCTAATTATCAGACTATCTATTACGGTTACAGATATATTCGTCAATGGCTTGTAGTAAGCATCAGCTCTATCACTCCAGCCAATTAGTTTTAAATTGTTTGGAGTACCAGGTATAGTCATTGGAGCCGTCTGATCACCGGCTGCACTCAGCAATAGGTTATACCTACTTAGTTCAGCCTCAGGTACAGACTCAAATTCTCCTTTTTCGGTTATTATTCTCATCGCTATTCGGGTAAAAAGATGCTATTCATATTGATAACTAAATCCAGTGAATACTCAGCCACTATATCGGCCAACGTATCCATGTTATTTTTTATCGGGTCATTGAACCAATGTTCGGCCGAACGTGATCCAGTTCCCATTTTTCCCAAACTTGTATCAGCAGTTGTTTTCAGGTGTCCGTATTTATCAGTCCATTTACTACCGGTTGCACCTCCATAACCACGACCGGCACCCTGGTGTAGGTATACGCCATGACGTGCCAGGGTAAACCCAACAGAACGTGTTTCCAGTTTATATTGCTTATCGAACCGTATATTTACGCCAATAGAATCGCTCAGGCGTGGAAACTCGGAAGAAATCTGATCACTCATTCGGTGATGAAAGCGTGAATTGGCAGATTGTTTTAGCTCCATAGCTACTTTGATAGCCCATTCCTGAACGGAATTATTGAACTTATCTACAGCTACAGTATCGCGAACGCGCATATACATATCTGTATCGCTACCGGAGATGGATCCAAACGTAATGCGTGGACTGAAATTGGCAACAACGGTACTAGGCACAACGATACCACCAACACGAGCTACTTTAACCAAGGTTTTAAATGAATTGGCATTCATGCTTGTTTTAGCATCAACCCAATCGCCAACGGTCATATCTTCTAATCCCGGTCTCATGGTTCAGCGTTCCAAAATGCAGGATCTATTTTTTTATCAATTCCATTTGGATTCACAAAACCCATAATTTCACCATACAGATTTTCGCCTAATGGTCCGATGCTGGAAAATGTAAAAGATGCAAGTTCTAATGCGATTAATCCGTTTTGATACTTCAAAGAATCAGAAATCAATCGGGCTTGAATTTGCAGGCAGTTAGCCTCGCAAACTCCTTGAGCCGTGAGTATAGCATTAGTATCATCCGTAGGAGCCGGCTGAAGAATCATTATGAAGAACTGCGGTTTTTTTATCAATGATTCGGCATCGTTATAGTCAAATGTAGAGTCACGACCATCAATGGCTACAAGTACAGGATAATTAATGGATGAAAGCCTGGCACTGATAGATGCTAATGAGTCGGAATTGGGTGCAGTAAAGAAACTATCATCGACATGATCTTTGAATAGTTTCATTTTTTTAGTAAGATCGAGCGCGTAGGCGAAATGATCGTATTGTTCCATAAATATCTATGTATGAATTTATGGATACAAAAAAAGCTACAATCAAGTGGCTTTTAAAGGACATGAGTATAAGCGAAAAAAAATTACCGCCGAACTTCACAGCCCAAGCGGTAATATCTAAACAATAATTAATCGCATAAAAAAAATGAAACAAATCAAGAAGGAGGTGTATTTTTCTCTTCCAGTTCAAGCAGATAGTCGAAAGAATAAAGAACATTATAAAGTAAATCTTTTTTATATAGACGTTTATTTTCCGGATCACCCTTCCCAACATAATCTAGCAGTTTTTGTTGTCCATCGTATGGGTTACATGTAGCAGAACCACTACAGGCATCAGGAAATATACGTGGAAACTTATCTGCTATAAATCGGCATGACCCGATCCAAAACCAAATTGTCAGAATTACCACTTCAGGCTTCAGACGTTTCATGTATTTCAGATTTAAGTCGTTCGGATTAAACTGACTTTTATCTCTGCGAAACATGCAACCAAGCCATGCATAAACGGCTTCTGGTTTACGTTCTTTCATCACATCGTAAGTCTGTAGGTAGATATATTGATTGTATATTAAGTCTGTCATTGCATTTTTTGGACCGTAGAATTTACGACCAATAATTTTTAGTTCAGGATATTGATTTACCGTTAGCCGGTTGTCCAGGAAACATCTTCCTTTATCATCCGGATCCGTGAATAAATAATCGAACGCGGTGGATATATCGGCTATTTGTTCTACGGTAAATGCAAATATATGATTGTCTACTTTAATCCGATAATATCCCGGATCTTTCATCCGTCTGGCACGAGCATCCAAGCAAATGAAAATCATCTTTACCTTTATTTCTTGTACCGGTATTTCTTTCGCCACCAGCTCAGATAATCGTATAAGCTGAACGGTTGTCATTTCGTTCATGCTTTCCGGTAATAGGTATTCGTATCTATCTACGTGTAGTTTTTTCATAACTTATATTTTCCAGTTATGTTTTAGATTAAGAATTGCTGATTGGACAGGATTTTTTTCAATATCTCGTTTAATTTCATCCTTTCTTCTTGCTACATGTTCATTCCATGTAGTTGAATCAGGGCATGCTGGCATAGAGTGCCAAAATAAAGACATTCCAAGTGGTTTACCACACCTATTACATCTTTTGCCATAAATGTGGTTTTCAGTCTCAACATACTCAGTAATTGGACTATGACCAATAAAAAAACATATAATTTTTTTCATTATCCAAACGAATTAAATATTTTCGATTCAGCCGAATTGAAGTCCATAGCCTCAGAAACGGATTCAATGCCAAATTCAACAGCGTATTTGTTCAACGTCTGTTTTATCTTAGTATAGAAATAATCACCCTGTTCAGCAAAGTAATTTCCTTCATTTTGTGTATCGGAGTACAATGGGCGAATGACCGGTTTATATTCGTTGTTTGTTGCTCCTGAGCGATTGGTTTTACTTGCCTGGCTAGTGTGAATTTCGGCAGTTTTACAGGCTACAAATCGGCGAATTGATCCGATTAGTTCTTTTTCTGCAATTGACTGAACGGCATTAAGTTTACTACGTAAAGTTGAATCAAGCGTTTCGCCTAATAACTCAGTTATAAATCGAATTTCGATCATCGACATATTACTCCGAAAATGTTCGAAAGTTAATCGACTGTAATCAATGTCTACGAATCCGAGTTCTTGAAACTGTATAGCCGATTGAATGTAATTACCACCGCGCAACGTATAATATCGGCTTTGAGTCCATTCGGGAAATTGATCTGCATGTAATTCCAGGTATTCGAGTACCTGATCTAAATACTGAAATCCACGACGCTCCAGGCTTTCTTCTACTTTGGCTATCTTCGTATCACTGGCAGCACCATACTCACCGGCTTTCATAGCTACCGTAAAACCGCTATCGCTAAATCTTACAGACATTTCGGCATTACCGCACCAAATAGCCAATGGACCAAGTGCACATTGTGTGAGCTTGAGTAATTCAGTTGCACGATCGGGAACGGTATCGCCCTCTAATACTTCAACTAATTCTAACCCCAGGTATCGCACAAGGATAATGTCACGGGCTTGCTGAATATACGGTTCAACAACATCCATTTTAGTAGAAGCATTTATTTTTACGGTTTTTTTAAGCTCTTCAATTGTAGATATAATTGCTTTCATAGGTTATACTTTTTGATTTCCAACTGATTTAATAGCTCCGGTTCCCTGGTCAACGGTGGTAAGCATAATATTCGGAACTACGAAATGAACATCCGCATCCCAGCCGTTTATTTCTTTTACGATATAAAGTGGTAGTACAAGTAAATCGCGTATTGGCTTCATCATCGCTTGTTTAATAATGAATAGTTCGCGGGCTTCAGTACCGTTTATACTTCCTGAATTACCGGAAGCACCAATAATGGATGGATGGATCTCCATGGCGTAACAGATAGCATCTGTTACTTCCTGAGAGTCTTTAAGGTATTCGCCTCCAGAAAGCTTATTATCAATAGGCTTGATAATAATATCCTGCGTTTCAAAACCTTTTATTTTGTCATAGTCAAACTCAGAAATGAAAGACTTACCGGCATTTTCTTCGCCGGAAAGAAAGTCATTCATTTCTTTAAGAAATAATTTCCTTCTTGCTTTCTTTGCTTTCAAGTCTGTATCCACTATTGCTTCAGACTTGAATAGTTTCGTCCAAAAATCCTTATGAATAGTGACATGAAATTTCAATATCATTTGATTTTGTATCAAAGCTTTTCTCAACTTTGGAATAGCACAGGCAAAGTCATATAGACCCGATTCAAATATAGCCCACCAATATGGCTTACCGTTATAGTATCGACCAGGTGTTGGCTGCATCAACTGCAACATATAGCTTACATCCTTTGGGACTAACTTTACACCTTTTAAATTCATCGACTTACCACGTTTTACTTTAAGATCACGTATAGGTGTACGTCTATCAAGTAATGTAGTAGCTTTTAAATCAGGTTGGCTACTCTCATGCCATTTCGTTGAATAACCGTGGTACTCAATCAATCCGGTAACATCATCTGCTTTCGATAATCGGCTATTAACCGACTCGATAGGATTAAGCTGTACAATCTTACTTGTAGTCTTATTGTCCCTTGCAAATATAAACTCAGCATACGACTCAAAGAATACAACGATATCATTCGCCCACTCCTGAGTAGCATTGTTGTAGTTATTATCCAATAAGAATTGGAATATCTCAGGCTGTTCGCTGGGTAATTGTTCAACAATATTAATCTCTTTTGTTACTGGATCACGTTCTTTCTTTACGACCATGATACCATCACCATACGCCATCTTAGAGTTGAACTGCACATTAGCACCAAGAGTAGAGTTAAGATATACTTTCTCCATCACCTCTACCGGTTGCTTATTGTTGGTACCACGCTTAACGAACTTGATAAGTTTATCTTTCTTATTGATAGGTTCAAGATCATCCGTTCTGGTATTAGTATCACCAACCATCTCTCTTGAGTCAGAGAATATAACTAATGCCTTACTTCCTTTGAGGTAAGCTGTATTTTCGAAGTCAAACACTTCAGAGTTAGATTGTTTCGACATTATATATAAACTTTAAATTCATTGAACTTAGTGATCAGTATCTTACGGAATGATTTAGGATGTAATAAGTTACCTTCTACGAATATATTCACTGTAGATCCTTTCGAGTGGATCGAACTAAACGTTGCATTTTTGTACGTGGAAAGTTCACCATTTAACTTCGCATACTGGAAGCTGAATGGTTTAGGCTTTCCTTTATCTTTTTGCTCCATCAGCTCCCATATCTTTGACTGTTTAATCAGCTTATCCATTCTATTCTATATTTCGATAAGCAAAAATAGTTTTGAAGAGTAGCCAGGTAAAGGACATTAAATAAAGATTAGAAGCGATAAGCAAAAGAAGTAACGTTAATTTTAATAGTTCTTTAAATTTACATCAACCCCAGCATATTACAGAAAAAAAAATCTTTGCCAGCAAAGTTCATTTCAGGGCGGTGCGTGGTTTTCACAGAAAAGACTGTAATTTTTTGGGGAGTCGGTAAGATGTTAAGTTTTGAAAATCATATTTTTATCATGTTTCAAATTCGATTTTCACTGTAATAGTCTGTTTTTCCGTTTTTGCATAAAAAAGGATGACACTTAGCTAGCCTTTTTATTTAATTAATCACGCATAAACATCGCTCCAAAGTATTCTCCGTTTGGTTCTTTATAGTAGAAGTTACAACCGATATAAAGAGTATCCCACGCATCTGTAACGTGTGTTTTGAACTCATCAGGGCTATCTGCAGTATCCGGAAGGTGTTCGGGTGATTTATCTTTCTCGAATCCGGTCTTACCTTGCTTAACGCCTGTTTGCTCCATAGCTATTTTCAAGAACTCATTATGAATTAGATTAAATACCGGTGTAAGCATCTCCTGATCACCTTTCAGTGCCTTATCAATTTGCAAATGCTTCCAGGCATGACCGGCTGACTGGCCAATGTATTCGTCAGTAACATTCCAACGGTTTTTCTGTAGTATGCTAATTACAGTATCACTGTATGAATCGTTAGTGGTACCACTTGCCCAGGTGAATGTATGGTCGTAATAAAAAACGACTTCTTTCTTGATCAATGGATTGTAATAATCGCAAAACAGTTGGATAGCATCCTGCAGTTTACCAGGTGTTTTTACGAAGAACGATTTAAGCGTTTTCATCTGGCGGGTATTATGATCGACCTGACCAACGCAAACGGTAGAGATGGCCGCATTGGCATCGCAACCAATGTAGAGCGGTTGGTTCATATCCAAATCGCCATCGCCCAGGCAGCCGGAAGTAGTAAGCTTTTTCCAGTTGGTTTTATTACTTACTCCAATTAAATCGAGGTTTTGAATACCACCGGCATCAGGTGGCATATAGAAATGATCTTCGGTAAGTGCTGAATAGAATCCGTTAGGAACGCGGAACAAACGCTCGTTCATAAATGCTGTACGCCAAATGAGTGCCGGAGAATCGCGGTACATTTGCCAAATAAAGTCTTTACCGACAACCTCCAGGTTATCGAATATATCGTACTCGGCATAGTAAACCGTGTATTCGTGTTCTTTACCCGGCATTGGGTTCTTTGGTTTTTGATAGCGACGCGCCAGGGCTAAATCGGTCTGCAGTTCTTTGATTACGCGACGTGTATAATCGTTTTGTTCAGGCTTCATTTTGAACTGTATCAACTTGTGATACAGGTTACGAATAAAGTTTATATGTGCGTCGTCCATTTCTTCGCGCTTATCTAGGATCCACTTACCCATTTTACTGGTAGGCATATCGGTGGAATATAGAACGCTATGGTGCCAAGGGCAATTACCAAAGTATTGTCGGTTACCACGGTTGGCCGGATTGACTTCCGATTTAATTTTATTATAGTCCAGGAACTTTGCTTCGGGTCCGATGATCCAATCGAGCGACATGGAGTTGGCGGACATACCACCGACGAATGATAGTACCACCATGATAGTACCGTTCCAAAAGTGGAAACAATTCTGCCATGCATCGCGTAAAGGCATACGCTTAGGTAGTGCAAAACCTTTATCTGCAGGTGCACGACGGCCAACGAAGTAGTGAACGCCTTCGATATATCTCCAGCTGGCCAGTGCGTGGCAAATAGCCGGTAAGGTATTACCCCAGGCTTTGGCGTAGGTTGGTGAAATTAGCGCGCCGGTAGATCCTGGCATTGCCCACACATTGCGGAGAATAAAGCGCGCATCGATACCTTCTGACTTACCGGTACCGCGAGCTGCGATAATGTATTCGCCGTGCGCTGATATGGCCATAGCGTTGCGCTGTGCTTTGTTGAAGAACTTCTTTACCGGTTCGTCGTAAGTATGTGTAGGGCTAAGGTTGGGTTGTGTATACATTATTCTCCTGTTACGGCCTCTTCAGCACCTTTATACATGTTACCCTTGAATCGAGCGCGGAAGGCCTTACGTTCAGCCTCTAAATCAGGTATATCTTCCAGTCCTTCGAGTACAGTTACATCGTCAGTAGGTTCAAAGCTAGGAGGAAGCATTTGCGAGTAGTCGAATGCATCATCTTCTTTATCGGCACGTGTATATTTACCAATTTTGTCCATATTGGCAGCTACACCTGCAGCGTCACGTTCTTCAACAGCTATTTGATATCCTGTTTTACATCCTTCTACAATCATATATCGATACCAGGATTTAGTAGCCAGTGATATATTACCGACAATCTTCGTTATCCCTACAATATCATTGTAGGCTTGTGCCTGAGATACGGGATTGAAAAGCATTGGTGTAACGGTTTCGGACTCTAGGCCTTCCTCATCTTTTTCGATTTGAGTAACAGAACCTCCATCCATCAAGAAATGAACTAGATCAGAATTTTGCATGAGCGGGTTATTCATTTTTTTAGACACACAAAGTAGGATACGTTTTTTTATTTCCATATCCTTGTTCGTAAGTTCTAGTCTGCTTTCATCGACTGATTTAAACAAACTTAGTTCTATTTTTTCGTAAACAGTAAGTTGAGTTTTGGCCATGCGTGTAATTCGATTTTATAAAAATGGGCAATAACATTGCTGCATTGCCCATTTATTTTTCATAAGAATATGGTTTATTCCACAGTCCCGGAAGCGGGTTCTGCAGGTTTCAACTTTTCGTTTAGTTCATTCAACTCTGAAGTATATGCTTCTATACGTTTCAGTGCGTTCTGCTTGATAGTTTCCTTGTCGGTAGTATCAACAGTGGTTTGAGAATTTTTTATATTCTCCTGAAGCTTTAAAACGCGACGAGCCATTTGAGCACCGGCAATAACAGGATCTACATCGTAAGTAAGTTCCTTAGGTTGCTCTGCAAATTCAGTAGATAATGTTTTACCTTCACTCCAGTCGTCAATCAGATCCCAATTAGTACGACGTTCATCGTCAAAGTCGCAAAGTTGTTTTACCAACTTTTCACGCGTTTTATGGTGAAGTTTTTCAACTGCAATTTCGGAATGGATCTTAGCCATTAGCGGCGTGATTTCGCCGTTACGATCCCAAGCCTTACGGATATCAGCCGGCATATCTGCTAACGCAATGATTTGAATACCACGTTTGGCTTTCAGTACGTCCAATTCAGTTTCCAATTCTTCCAACTTAGTTTCGTACTCTGAAACTTCATCCTGAGCCGTTTCAAGATCAGACTCTAATTCGTCAACCTGTTCAGAAAATTCTAAGTTTTCACTTATAATCTCTGAGTTTTCAGATTTAAGTAATTCGATAGCAGCTTTTAAATCTGTAATTTCCTGCTTTTTTGCGTCGATTTGTTCCTGAGTTTCAGCATCGGGACCAGTAACTTTGAATACAAGTTCGATATCTTCGAATGCTTTAGGATTGTGTTGCACAGCTTGTGCAATGGCCGAAACTTTATTGATAAGCATACCGAAATGCATATCATGCTGTTTTGGCTCTTCGGTCAATTCACGGAAGTAGGCTTCGTACTTCTTTTTAATTTCGGCACCGGCAAGGGTGGAGAAAATAACTAAACCGTCGAAGTATCTCCCCGACGGTTTTTCCAGCCATTGTTTGATTAGTTCTAACATGGTGTTTACTATTAATCAGCCAGCAATGCATCAATGTCGATATGAGTACCCAAATAAACAACCGGAGCTAATGAATCGGCAGAGAATGTAAATTTGATTCCACGACGATCGGCACGTTTTTGACCACCATCATATTCAGCCTTCAGGTTGCAAAGCAAACCCGGTTGACCAACCAAAATTTGTTTACCGTCCATATCTTCCAATACCAGATAACCCGGAGTATTGTTGTATTTTCTGGCAAAAGCACCATATTCAACTTTACTACCTGCACGGTAAAATTCACCGGTAGGTGCATAGCTTTGACCTTCCAATTCTCCCTGACTAGGAGCAGAATACTTTACAGTAGCATCAGTAGCATTGAAAACCGTCGGTTTAGTCCCTGCTACTTTAGGCACAAATGCACCTGCAGCAGTAACATAATCCTCATTGGCAGCAATAACTTTAGGAAGCAAAGGTGCTGCTGAAAAATCACTTTCAGGATACCATAACAGGCGGGATTTATAACCTCCCATATTGTCGGCCCCATTGAGACCTGTGATAACATCTAAATCTACAGCCATAATATTTTATTTAAAACTTTAAAATCATTTATTTGAATTAAAACCCGATATCCGATTGGATATCGGGTTTTCTATTTGTGAGGATTAATAGTCGCCTGATAAATCAATGCGAGTGTTAGTTTGCTCGTTAGTACGGAATACTTTTTTGTGAACATCGCGTATGCGAACACCGTAAGCAGCTTCCAACCAGTATTGAACCACGTTAGGATCACGGTCAATATTACGAACCTGAACAAATTGTTCTGATTTCGAAGTATTGAACCCTAAATCCATATTACCAGCTTTTTGAAGAATTACCTTTGATCCAGAACCCAATGCTTCATCTGTATCAACTACCAATGAAGGGCAGAAAGCATCTTCGCGAAGAGCTTCCAGAACCTGAGTCATTGTTGGCATTGCAAATGCTTTTACCTTGTTGCGATAAGCATCGCGTACGTTTTTCAGCGCTGAAAGCGTAATAAGCAATTGAGGAATTCCACCAACTGTTGATTTCAAAAATGGATTGGCAGAACCAATGAATTCAACCAGGTTATCGTAAGCTGAAGTATCGGCAGTAGTAGCCGGAGCAGCAAAAGCACCGGTAGTAGCAAGATTACCCTGACCAGCTGCAATATTACCTGCAGTAACCAATAGATCTAATGCAGGAAAGAAACCTGTCATAGCTGTCATTGGAGTAAGAACTGCGTTATCTCTCTCGGCGTGGAACATTGAATACGCAACATCTTCTGAGTGAGATTTCACAATGCTTTGAAGAATGATTTGTTCCTGAGGATGAACCTTAGTTTTCAAATCCAATTTTGTACCGGCCATAACAAGGACTTTACTGTCTTTGTAATTTGTGATGTTTTCCTGAACTTCATACGCAACTAATTCAGGTTTCAATGAGCTTTCGAAAAATTTTGCAATTTCAGTCTGAGCATTGAAAGCAGTTCCAACTGCATAAGGAATAGTACCACCGGCTTTACGGCGCATATTTACAATAACGTGTTCGTTATCTACTTCCTGTATGTTGAGTCTTAGCTTTGCAGCTATAGTATTCAACGCAACGAAAGGCAATACACGAAGAGTGCTATCGTAAGTCTTAGCGGCTTCACTTAAGCCAGCAACATTTAAAACTTTTGCCATCTTTAAAATTATTTTAGGGGGTTATAATAATCCGGCTTTTTCCATTTCGGCTACGATAGCCAATGTATTGCCTTTGTTTTTATTGGCGAACTCAACAACTGTATCAGTTTCAACAGCACTTGCTTCAGCAGCAGGTTTGACAATGGATACTGATTCGGCACCAGGTAGGTCGCTAAGAGCTGCTACTTGCGAAGCCAAGTCGTCGCGTTCGGTGGTCAACGAAGTGATTGTTCCGTTTAATTGCTCAACGGTTCCTTCGAGGGTAGATACAGCGGATTGAAGAGCAGGATCTTCTACATCGCTCGATATAGCCGCTTCGATAACTTCGAGCGTTACATCTTCGGGTTTTAAATCCTCGTTTTTTGCAACGACCGAATTTACAACCCTGTCAAAATTGTCTGCTTTTTCCTTCAGCGCAGTGTAGGTAGCAAGAGATAAAATTTTAGTTTTCATGAATTATGAATTAAAATAAGTAATAAAATTTTCGAATGTATCGATACCGTCAATGAGTCCAAGTTCTAAGGCCTGAGGTGCAAACCAGGTTTTGCCTGTACCCCATACTTTACGGTCACCTTTTAATTTGTCACCACGGCTAGTTTCAACCAGCGAAAGGAAGTTTTCGTTGTACACGTCGATAATGGCGCGTAAGGCTTCGGGTTTACCGTTCAGGGCATCAATGAACGGTTTATTTTTTTCGGTGGAAGCTGTGGCGTATATTTCGATAAGATTAATACCCATCATTTCCAACTGTTTGCGATAATCGATAATTGTTCCGTATGTTCCAATGGATCCAAATTCGCAAAGTGTACTATTGGCACATATATAATCGCAACCTACAGCAATACCGAACATGGCAGAATCGGCACAATCATCGGCAAAGAATCCAACCGGTTTATTGCGTAAGCTAATGGTTTCGGCCAATAAGCGCATGGCTAATCCTGAACCACCACCGCTATCACCTTTAATGACGATACATTTGATATTACTATTTGCATAGCATTTGGTAAGGATATCAGAAATAGTTTTCATTCCTACCGGTCCGCATTCCTGATCGTACTTAGTAATTGCACCTATAATGCTGATAATAGCCATTGAATTTTCAGGAGCCGAAACAGGAAGTACATACTCGTCATCTTCTATTTCATAACTATCATTTTTAATGACAGCAACTTTAATAGCATTTTTTGCAGATAATTTAGGTTCATCGGATGATGGTTTGGACTGTTGAATTACTTGTCTGTCACCTTTCAGAAAACTTACTATTAATGGTAAATGATTCAATGCAAAATCAGGATTGATCATCCAAATTCCATTTAATATGTTGTGTTTAGCGAGCATTGGCGTATAGTTTGAATTAAAAAAGGCAGTATTATTACAATTTGCATTGCAATAGTACTGCCTTATGAAAGCCATTTAAAGGACTATTATTCCATTAAAACGAGTTCTGGATGTGTCATTACTCCTGAAATACTAAGTTTTACTCCAGAATAACCATTGGCTGCGCTTGGATTTGCGTTTTCTGATACTATAGTTAGTGGAGTATCTTTATCGCCTGCAACCAGTACATCGCCGTTACCGGTGATATACTTGAGTATGATCTTACTCTTTTTATTGAATGAAAATTCATTGTATTTACTTAGTCTATGGCGTGGACAGTATATAATTCCTGCAACTGTATAGATGGTAACGTCGTTCTCAGTTGTTGGCGTTACTGTTATTTCTATTTTACCTGGCGTTGCCGGAATTTCTTTCCATGGTTTATCGGATGGAAGAATGACTATTATTTTATCCGAAACGACAGCACAACTTTTCACATTATCTACGAATGCATATTCTGCCGATTGAAATGAACCAATGTTATCCATAATGTTTTTATAATTAGTATGTATTTGATTGATAATTAATTACTTCGCCATTTTTACGCCATTTACACCCCGATAATTAGACAAAACACCTAGGTATATGCACAAAATAAAATCAAAGTTTAACATTTTTTTTCTTCTTATATTTCCGTATTTCCCGCTTACGGAAATTGTCACGCCAACGGTAGTAGTTTTTCAGTAACGCATCGGTAGTAATGCTTTCTATCCGATACATACAAATGAAATAATTAGCAGTGACATCATAGTTCTGATCTTCATCCTTTTTTTTTCTCTTTAGTTCGAAATGAAGTTCTTCCCAAAAAATTAGTGTAATACGGCGTTGAATTTCTTTGCATGATTTTTCGGATAGAAAATTCCACACTGCAGGGTTTTTTCTAAATCCTGTTGTATCGCCTTCCATGCGGGTAGGAAGTACGATTGTTAGGTTACCAACATCGTGCTGACAATTGCATGGTCGCTTTTGAAGCAGGTCGTAAATAGTTATATACAGGTCGGTTTGGTGTGGGAATCGAACCGGTTCGGTAAATTCTTCTCCCCACTTACCAATGCAGTATTCTGCAAGATGAGGTTTAAGAGTTATTTTTGTTGTATTCATACGCCAGTTTTTGAAAAGTAAAATGTTTTATATCAGATTTTTAAATGCTATTTCAATATACTAAAAAGTTCGTATATATGCAACTGTTTTTCTAATTATATCATACCCCCCTTGAAGAAATAGAGGGTTTTGTTTTGTGCTTTTGTGCAGAATGGTCTACAATTAATTAAAACTATTTAATATTCAATAAGTTAATGCCGTACAAAATTTCGTACAAAAGCGTTTTTTTTCATCCTTTGGCGTACGAAATTGATTTTTGTACTGATTGGTGCAAATAGTACAGAAGTGTGCAAAATAAGTACAGGCGTAAAAATTTGATATTTAATAATTTAGTTTTCAAAAACCGATGTTTGTCCATTTGTACTTTTTTTTCTCTTTTTTTTAGATAGTCATTTTTTGAAAAGAAGAAAATATAAAAAAAGAAAATATTATATATGTGTCCTCTGGTTTTGATCGTGTTTTTAGGGGGGTGGATAATACAAATCACCACCGGTGATTTAGCTTTTTTTTTAGGGGGTGGAATGTTGGGCGCTTCTCCCGGGAATGTATGTATATTTTTTGAACGTTTGGTCGCTCGAAATCGCGGTACAATTGTCCCAAATTTTTACGTACGAAGTAAGGGGGTGCGGGGGAATTGAAGATAACCCCTGCACCCCTAAATCCCCTGAAGGGGACTATAAGAGAAATTACAACCGTCTCTATAAGTCAATCACAACTACCCCTAAATCCCCTAAAGGGGACTGTAAGAGATAATAGTACAATATCTGTTCATCAATGTACAGAATGAGCCGGCACGTTGTGCCAGCTCATTGGTGATTAGTAACGTCTGCTATCAATCCATATAGAATTACTTTCGTTTTAAATACTTTCTATATTTCTTTTCCTGCGCTCTACGCGATTTTCTATTTCCTGTAAATATTTTTCCTAATTCAGAACGATTATCGTGTATATTTACTTGCATATCTTGTTTTTGTTTATCAGTTGCCTGGTTCATGTCTACCGGAATAAGATCACCGTTCTTAAACTCTTCAGCAATAATTTTATTGTTTAATAAATCTGTAATTTCTAAAGGAATTATCTCCCCTGTTCTTGTATTCATACTATTAATGGGTTATATGATTATTTATAAGCTGCCAGTAGTTCCTGTAATTCTTCAATAGGTAATGAAATTTCCGTGCATGTTTCACTTTCTTCTTCCAGATATTCGTATGCTTCCGGAAATGATTCTTTGATTCTCTTTGGAGTAGCTAAATGAAGAAGAGTTGATTGGATCTGATTGATCATCTTTTGTTTTTTATCTTCCAATTCTTTTATATCTATTTTTTTGTTCGTGATCCATTCGTAATCCGAAACAAGTAAATCGATATAGGGTTGATTGCCATTAATAGCCGGAATGCTGTTGCTTAGTGTTGCATACTTTTCGGTGGAGGTTCCATATCTGAATGCTACATAACTACATGTTGCTGTGTATTGTGGATACTTCAGATAAAAGTCCATTACTTCTTTTGGAACTTTGGATACAGCAATGGAATAGCTCTTATTCTGGATCTCGTCTTCCATTTTTCTGATCTCTTTACCGATGGTGTCATTGGCCATGCTGTGAGCGATGTCAGCAGCTAAAATTTTCCCAATTCTTTTCATACTGTTTTTGTTTTTAAATGTTTGATTATTATTTATGATTGTAAAGTCCTTATTAATTCAAAGCAGTGAAATACATAAAATCCATTATCAGTTTGAAATGTTCCAATGTATTGTCGTTCTCTATTTGAAGGAATATTATACCCCGTTCCAAATATTTCAAATGTCCGTTTTACTTTTCTATTTTCAGGTTCTACTAATGCCCATAAACAGGGTTTCAGATTCTGGGTTTGAATACAAAGAATTTGAGCAAATTCAGGCATTTCTATACTTTGAGTATCATCTGGATTTAATTCAAATTTCCAAATAGTTTTTTTCATGATTTTAAATGTTTGATTATTTGTTTCTAAATATCTCCTTGATAATATACCTCACACATCATTTCGTGCTGGGGTTTGAGGGTTTTTACTCCAACTACTACGGCTACGCCTTGAATGGCCAGCCGGTAGAGCTGGTGGGTAATGTTTGGTGACGAACTTAGATTGCCGTGTGTGGCAAAAACGAAGTAAGCCGTATTGATGTCGAAGTCCTCCGGTGATTTCTTGATGATTTTAGCGGCGTCTCCGGGCGTTAGAGCGAATCCTAGCTTAATTATGAGCCGTTGGATCATTGCCCGGCGTTCCATGTCGTCAGTGGACACGCAAACGATTATTTTGTTTTGTTTCATATCAAAAATTTATTGCTTTGTAATACTCCGGATATGCGCGTCTCCTTTTCCTATTCCAAAACTTTTTAGATTTATGTTTGTAAATATCATTCAGTTGTTTTTTAGTTTGAATCCTGATAGGTTTTGGACGTTTCTGTTTGAATTTTGGTTTGTGTTCCGATATAAACCACTTAAATGACAATCCGGAAGACATACTTCGTCTAAATAATTCTGCTGAAGCTGTACATATTTGCATAGCTCTTTTCAGATGATCGTATGCCAGACTAATACTTACTGATTTTTCATATTCGCTCATGGTTTTTCTATTCTTTTAAATTCGTATACAAATACCCAGGGGTTAGCATCCCATGACTCACCACCATTGATTGAACACCATAGCGAGTTGAAGCTCCAGAACGGGTCTAATCCTTCAGGGAAATGCTGTTTTGGTTTTGAATAATCAAAATACTTTTGTGTATGACAATCAAATGAAGCACCATTCTTCAAGGGTAGTATTCCTTCTGATATGCAATCATTAGAAGATATACTCTGCAGGCGCTCACAACGAACACCGGTGCACTCAAGCCAAATGCGAGCGGCTTTCTTTGGCATAAATAGAGAGTTTCGTTTCCACCAACCTTCTTGTGATCTATCGAATTCGACAGTTTCCGGAATATTAGGATAATAATCGTATTTATAAAAACACTTTGAAGTACAATCAATAAATCTTAGTTTTTCCTTTCCGGTTTTTGTCTTACCGTCAATTTTCCAATATCCGTATGCATAGTAGCTTTCTTTTACATAAATCTGATCACCAATTTGGTATTGTGGTTTTACGATAATGGATCCGATATCCATTACATCTATACAAGGTTTGAAAATGAATGCTATATCTTTCGAATTTGCAGTATGTTGTGTTCCTGAAAGGAAAACAGTATCCGGTAGCATATTTAGTTCCGATAGCCCTTTAGTTCGTCTGGTCATTGTTTTTCGGTTCTCCAGTATGGCTTTCACCATTGGGGTAGAGAATAGGGCGGGTAATTGTCTCATTTCATCCCTCCTTTACTTCAATTACTTCAAGCCAATATCCGTCTGTTACATATACGTTGGCGTTTTCCCTGGAACTGGTCGGTGTGAAGTAACCTGTATAGGTTGACGAATAACTGATCGCTTTACATTTTCCTCCGGAGGCATAATATGCTTCAGTTGCTTTTTCATGAATATCGGGGAATTCATTCAACTGAGTTTCAGTAATGATTTTATTTTCAAAAACTTCAAATGCTGATCTGAGCATAATGTCAAGTTTATTCTTGAACTGTGTGTTGTAAAATCTACGGATAAAGAATTTCTTTTCAGTTGGCTCCTGAAACTTTTGTTTTGTAGACTCAAATTCTTTCCTATCTACAGCAAAACAGAAAAGCATGTATGTTCCAGGAAAACCAAATTCACGTTGAAAACTGGCATCATCAGAAAATTTCTTTTCTACGCCAAACCCTATTACACCACCTTGTTTTGTAGAGTAAGAATCAACTAATGTAGTTGCTAATGCAATGCCTGTATTACCTTCTTTTACCATGAGGTCAAAGACCTGCAGATTTGATATTTCATTGTTTTTCATAATGCGTAAAAATTATTTATTCATTTTATCAATTGCTCTTTTAGCGATATCAATTCTAGTATCCATAAGTGATACTGAAGGTGCACATCCTTTATCCAGTTTAGACATCTGAGTTGTAAACTTTACAATCTCTCCAAAGTGGGAGTTTAGAATTTTGTCAATACTACCATACAACTCATGTCCTTTACATTCAGGAGCTGCTAACTCAGCATCTTTGGCCGAATATCCGTTTACTTCAATTAAAACTTGTTTGATAATTTCAATCGTTATTTTTTCCATTTTGCGTAAAAATTAAATGTTTATTTTTTGATATAATTCGTCACTAAATTTGAAATGATAATATTTTCAAATCAATTTTTTACCAAACTCAGTTGTTCCCAACTGTACAGAATTTCCAAAAATATCTTTTATAACAGGTAGTATCCAAATATTCATTGAACCAAAAGTAGCTCTATAGTCGATATCAGAAGGGGAAAATTTATGAAACTTAGCATCAAATTCTTTTCTAAAAATTTGAAAATCATCTGTTGATGTATTTCTTATTCTTACAGGTAATTTTGGTTGTTTTTTAAATCCAATTTTTTCTAGTTTCACCCTTATTCTTAAATTTGGGATGATCATTATCTCTAAATACTGTTTTTCCATGATTCATACTTTTAGTTCCTGCACATCGTCCGGATGATAAGTACCTGGTTTTTTTTCTCCCTCAAGCGTTACGTATATGTAATACACGTAATCGACTCCATTTAAGTTGTTTTCTTCCATTTTGGAAATCACTCCCTTTTTCCCTAATGCCAGGACTATTGCGCCCTTAAACATCCAAGACTCTTTTTTTCTCATTTTGCGTAAAAAATTAATTGTTTATATTATTGTTTGAAAAATTATCATCGTTGAAGAATTCTGATACAGTTATACCAACTGCAGTGCAGATTTTCGCTATTGCTAACAGTGAGATATTTCGCTCTCCAGCAATTACCGAGTATAAATAACTTGGATCCATATTCGAATCCCAAGCGAGGTATTTTATGCTTAATCCTCGTGTTTCGGCCAGTGTCTTTACTCGTAGACCGACTTTCTGTTTAATGTCCATGCTGATTAGTCATTATGGATTTTAGACCGGTGATATCCTTTATGATAATAATCTCTTGTTTTTGGAGTGGTAGGAACTACCTGGTCAAAGTATCTTTTTGGAAAAATAATTTCTGAAACATGATATTCTTCACTCTTAGTTAGTTTCACAGTTACTTTACCATCACAATGAATACTTTGAATAATTACTCTTTTTTTTCGGTTTGTTTCTTTATTCAAAACTGTAACCTTACGGCCAAGTCTCATGTCTGAAAATGCCATGCTCATTCGACTGTTAGTATCGTTTTGGCAGAATAAATCAATTTGTTCTCTTTTCATTTTCGTAAAATTTAATTGTTGTTATTATTTGAAACTAATTTCTTTTCCATTTACTTTATCAATGTTTACAGGATGATAATCGTTTATCCCACTTTTTGAAACTATCCAGCACCCATCCCAATGACTGAATATTATTGTTCGTTTTGTTCCTGGACACTTTGTAATTCGGATTCGATCACCTTGTTTAAGAATTTGTTTTGCTTTTATTTCAGCCTCTCTACATTGCTGTTTTCGTTCTTCTGACATTTCCATACGTATCTATTTTTAAAATGGTTTTTTATGTTCATCTGCCGGCACAAGTTTTTTATCCGGAGTAACTACAGCGGTATCGGTTGCGTCGACCGGTCGGGTACCAATCCAGAAGTATTCTACACCTCCCGATTTATCATCGAGATCCGGACGGCCATCTTTATCGTACTTTAATGGTTTACCGCTAATCGGATCAAACACGTGAGGATTGAATTTATAGCCTTTCCACGTACAGAAGGCTTTTATTTTGTTTTTGAATGCCGTTGGCGATACTAATTTGCTTGGAAGATTGGAATACTTGATGTATTCGTCGTATAGCGTTCTCCGGATTAGCTTGCAATTCAGCTTTCGATCTTCGCTGAAGTATTCATCTGCCCAGCTGAGGAATGTTTCACCCATGTCCTGTCGAAGTTGGCGAGTTTCAATTCGTTCGCGTGGTGCCTGAATGCATCCGTACTTCAGGTAAATTTGCAGGCAGTTTGCCAATAAGTTCCAAAACAGGTTCCACTGGTCGAAATCCCAATCATCGAAAAACAGACCGCCGAAATCGTCCTTTGGTTTGTGCTCATCGTTGTAAAAGTCGGAGAAGGCAATAATGTACTGACGATCCAAGAAACTCGAACCACGGCCGTTTAGCGCGTGATTGGTGGTAAGGTAAATCTTGGCCGACTGATTGAACGGAATAGTGAACCGGCGACCGCCTTTGCAGTTGACATTCCAATCACCGGTGATGTTGGCAAAAAGAAACTCAAGCGAAAAATTGGTGCGAACGTCATCGATAAACACACATTTTGTTTTTTCGGTCATACCGTCCCAGATAAACGGATCGGATTCAATTTCCTTTTTCTTGCCGTCAATGTATAGTGTAGGTACTATATGCTTCATGGCTTCACCACCGATAGATTTACCCGATCGTCCGTTCGATTGTCCAACTTCCGATTGCTTTCCGTCCATGGCCACCACGGCGCGCGAAACTGAGCGATCCTTTGCGCTAAGTGCCAGATAACCCATCGAGGCTAGTTTCGATACCAGGTGAAGGATATTTTCATACTGTTCGTCCGGGTCAATGGTTACTTCTTTATCTCCGTCGGCAATCTGTTTTTCTTTGCGCCAGGTAAAGTTTGATGCATTGATTAAGAACTGCAGGTACTGGCAGCGTCTGCCTTCAGCTGTAATATGATAACTGAATCGGGTATCATCTGCGAGCGAAACGGTAATAAGCGGTTTAGTGAGTACTGCAGGGAAATCATGTTTCTGATCGCTCCAAATATTGTACGGAACGGCGGTATAATCGAGTTCTTTGGTTTCGTCGGCTTTTATTTCCCAGCAACCTTCGCGAAAGTACAGGCGTTGGAATTCACGGCTTGGATCTTCGAACGTCGGACGGGTAAAGTTCAGGTTGCTGAGCTTATCCGGACCGAGGTATTGAACACCGCCTTTGTAAATCATTTCAAGCACATCCTCATTAGCGGCCACCTTGGTAAAATCGGTTACATAATCGCGAATTTCAAACGGTTCAACGGTGCGAACGGTAGGGTGATTCATGTGTATAAACTGATAGGTTTTACCGTCCAGATTCATCATGCGATAATAACCCCGGTTCTGCAGGAAAGTAAAGCACCGGCCGTACTTGAATTCGTAGGTAGTAGGTTTAGGGTTTCCGTTACGATCGTTACCTTTTACTTCCTGCCAGTACATTTCGTCACTTTCGAGCGGTTGTGCGCTGATCATTTCGCCATCTTCGTCAAATTTCCAGACATGGCGACCGATGCGGAACTTTGGAAGCGAACGAAGCACGTCGTAATGCGCTTTGGCAAATGCTGTAGGATTGTTCAGGTTCCAAATTTCGCGGATCTTGGTATCGTTGACAGCTGTAATTTTGAATAACTGCAGGTATTTACCGGTAAGATTTTTTTCATTGATCAACCAGTTCAGATCCTGGAGCAAGGTTTCTTCCGTTCCTTTGAGCGTGTTGGCAAGAAGGTCATCAATACCTTTGTCTCCTCCTGAATTTGTCTGTACATGGCCGACGTATGTTTCAATGAAAATTTCGCGGTTTTCCAGAGTCCGCATATACTCTTTAAAATTTCGTGCTGCATAATAAAAATTGCTTGGGCGTTGGTCTACAGAGTCGTTTATTTTGATAGAGTGAGAAAGATCGTTCCAATCAGCATCGAAGAGTAATGTTACTTTTTTCACCTCTGCTTTTTGAATAATAGTGATTAAATCGATTGGTAACTGGCCATCGTGTGCCAGGTTTTGAATACCGGAGATACCAATGGACCAAATGCCGTGTTTACAGGCTTTTTCGGCTTTCTTTTCGCCTTCCTGAATAAACAGGTGATCTAACTTACCACCCGTTTTGATATGTTGACGTAGTTTTTCGGGTATGAAAATGAAGTTACCCGACCGCCATGGAGACTGGTATTTCATCGGTTTACCATCTTTCTTGTCTTTATGTTCTTCGGGGAACTGGTAACGAACACGGATAAAGTCTTTGAATGTACCTGTGGATTTACCTTTTTCGTTCAATACCTCGTACCGACATGGTTTACCATCCAAAGTATAGTATTCTATAATCACATCGTCACCTTCGAGCGGCTTACCGTCCTTATCAGCGGTATCGAAATACTTGTTTATTGTTCCCGATCGGAATACTTTTTTATCGGTAGTAGTGTGATTTTCGGTAGAGGTTATTATTTTGCTCTGAACATCGGCGAATGTTAGTCCGGAAGCAGCTAACATGCGATCGCAATACTTAGCGGTTTTTTTAGGTGCTTTCTTTACTACTACTTTCTTTGCTGCGACAGAAACCGGTTCGGATACTATACTGAATTTTTTATTCAGATAATCCAATGCCTGAGGATAAGACATGTTTTGCCCTTCCATAAGGAAATGTAAAGCTCCATAACCTTTGATATTATTACATTTAAAGCAGTTGAATGCGTTTTTACCTTCACTTACCTTAAAAGTATATTCACCCTTGCACATAGGGCATTCTCCGGATAATTCTTTGCCACGAGCCCGTAGGGTTATAAAATCGTTGACAACTTCAATAAGCCTGTTATCTGAAGCGTTTTTAATTCTATCTTGATCGTTTTCGTTATAGTACATTATTAAATAAATCTAATTGCAACCACCCATTAATTTCTTTCTCACTCACATTCAAATGTCTAACTACGGCATGTAATTCTTTCCCTGTAGCTGGTTTCTCACCTCGGTATATTTGCCACCATCGCCCCTGGCGAATGCCAGTTTTCTGATAAAATTGTTTGGTTGGTGTAAAATACTCCGGATAGGTAAACTTAACTGTAATTAGACGAAGCATCAGGTTATTATCACGCTGCATGTTGAACCGACGGCTCCGGTGCAGGAACAGGTGCAGTTCCTGATGATCCACCTTTAGTTCCGTTGCCATCTCCTCCGTTGATTTTTTCCCTACGTGTTCTTCTAAATAGCTCAAATGTTGCTTCCACTTGTTGTGCATCGAAATTTCGTTTTATGGTATTGTGTTCTTTGTTTATTTGATAACAGCATTCTGATTCTGAGATATAAAAGCAGGATATTTTCACGAATAAATCGTAGTTACAGGCTTCTACCCAATCCGTAATCATAAGTGATTGTCCGACTTCCATTTTATCCAGGAAACTATAAACGTTATTTTTATACTCCCAAAATGCAGATTCGCCCATCTTGGCAATGTATTCGTCAATCCAGGTTGGATCGGTGAGTGATGTTGGTGCGTGGTTCGATAAGTCCATATCAGTAAGAATTTAAATTTTTCAATATGTTATCACACATACATTCGATGATTATGCAATCTATTACCCACATTACGATAAGGCCAATTGCTAAGCCTATTAGAAAATCTTTCGTGAGGAGTTGATCTATTTTATTCAAAATGATTTTTATCATGATTATTTATCAAAGGGGTTTAAATTCTATTTCACCATCATAAGGAAATTCATAAATATCGAATCTATCTCTAAAACTGCAACCATTAGGTATTTCATTTATAGAAATATCAGAACATAGAGTAATTAAAATCAATGGCTTAATTATACATTTGCTTTCCCCTTTTTTATTTACGACAAGACCACTATCAGGGTTGTGATTAATCGCAGAAAAAAAACATTCAATGCTACGTATTGAAGTCAAGTCATCAATTACAATTAGTTCAGTATCTTTTTCTGCCATTTGAAACACAAATGGATTAGTGGTAAAATTCTGTTTTCTTGCATTTATAATAACTGATTTGTATTTCTTCGCAATTTCAAATGCTTTATGCGATTTTCCTGATTCAGGTAGTCCAACGAATATTATCCCTTTTTTATCCGGAATATTTTCTAATTTGAAAAATCCACTACGACCATCAATACGTTCTTTTTGCAAACATGGAGCATCTTCGCACTCATCTAAATTGCAGAATGAACACAAATCACATGCAGAATCTGTGGGTTGGTTTAGAACTGTGAATTGATACGTTTTTGAATCAATTTGGAGTGTGTTTTGATCTGTTGAAATTTTAGGGGTTGACATAGGATTATTATTTGAAGATTAAATACATTATGTATATGAAAATCATAGTTATAATAAGAAATATGATTTTCTTTGATGGGTCTGATAGTTTCATGAATTGAAGTATTTGAAAATATTGCAAACTATAATCATTGATGATATAGCCAAAATTATGGCATTGAATAATCGGTCGTTACGCAAATCATGACGCTTCCGGTATTCCGATTCCTGGTGTAGCTGGTTCGGTATTTTCATTCTTCTAATGCGTCTTTTTCTTTATTAGCTCTCATGTTGTTAACAACGAAGTATATAACTGTGCAGAAAGCCAGGGAAAACAGAACTGCCACGATGTAAAGGAATGTTTTCATAACTGTTTGTTCATTTTATTTGATTTCAAGTACAATTCTTTTTCTTTTTTCAATGCCTTACGTATATTGCGCGTGGATTTTATTGCGATTGGAATAAGAATTATTATTCCGATAATCAGTAGGATTGATTTTCCCATATTATATAAAATAGGTTTCTAATTCTTGTTTTAATTCATTGAGTAAAATATCCTTATCGAAATTTTTATGAAGCAAATATGATAACTGACCACTTTTACGCCCTGTTGAACTAATTCCAGATAGAATTTTAATTCCAGGAACACGTGTACCTATTTCGGAGAAATAACTTGCATGCTCATATACATTAAAATTAACTTGGATTTGAAGTATAGTAATAGACATTGCAGAAAACATAGAACAGGATATTGTTTCTGATCCTTTAAATGTCATTGTATATAAATCTGTCGTCATACCTTTTTTATGAAATTGATTTTACCGCACTTACATCGCCAAAACTCATCCTTTCCGTAAAAGTCTGAAGGCGGATTAATCGACTGAACTTCGCAAGCGACACAATAAAAAATGCCCTTTGCAATAGCGTAACCTACGTGAAGATTTTCTTTCGGATAACCTTGCCTTACCAAATCAGTTTTCAAATGATTCATGGCCGGAAATGTGCCATCTTTGTGACGAGTCCCATTTATGAATAATCGTGCTTGAGTACTATTCTGCATAGCTTTATTTTTTAACGTTAGACTTAAAAAATAAAACAGCAGATGTTCAAAATTTTTGTTCACTATCTTTTTCAGTTGAACATCTGCTGTGTCCCGGACTATAGCCTTAATTTCAGTGAAGATTTCAGTTGGTCGGGGATATGTTGAGTTAATAATTTTCAAAAAAAAAGGATCGGCAGTTTGCTGCGCTCCGGAAAAGCCTTCATTACGAAACTCATATACTAATCAATTAAGGATATCCTTTCAGTACCCTAATAAATTGGTTTTGTTTTAATCCGATTCGATCCTTTTTTAGCAGTCTTGCTCTGCTACCACCATGACGCTTCATGGTGGGTTCCTTGTCGGGGTTTATATTATTTTCTTCCTATAAGCATAGTTGCTGAGTTGTGAATTACTATGTGTACCAAGTTTTTTATTCATGTTGTAAACATGATTTTCAACTGTTCTTGGAGCAATACAGAGTCTATCTGCAATTTCAATTACTTTTTTACCGATTGCTATCATTCTGATTACCTTCAATTCGCTATCACTCAATGGTAATTTTTCTTTCGGATTACATAATTTATTTTCTGATCTACATTCTCCGGCCATAGGGCAAAGATGAAATTCAAAATGCCAATCACCGTTTTCGTCAATATCCCATTGTCCATCAAATGAACCCCAGTTACATTTTATAAATCCACATACTACCCGAAATTCAAAGAACCATGTATTTTGCAATGAGTCTTTATATCTCGGACATAGTTCTGAGTATGCTTCGGGATATCGCTCTCTGATTTCGCAATATAGTGGAGACACTAAATCTCTGTGACTTTCGGTAAGTATATATATTGGTTCGTCATAATGTCTGACTTCTACCAACGCACCCGGGCGGACATTAAACTCAAAGCACTTTAGTATCATCATTTTTGAATTTAGGAGTAATTTTAGCTAATACTTCTACTTCTTTTTTCTTATAATTTTTCTTTCTCAACTTATAATAAAAAGTGTTCAGTGACAATCCTGTTTCGTCGAGAAATGCATCTCGCAATATCTTTTTATTGGTATCATTTTGTAGGTCGTAATGATTCAAGAAGCCAATAATGATATCATTTTCAGTTTCGCTATGAGTAATATCACTCATTTTGGTATCATTTTCTGATTGTTGTTGCATTGGTTTAATAATTTATTACTAATTTGGTACTGCAAAACTAAATATTTATTTTCAATTATAAACCAAACTTTATCTATAAAGTAAAGTAAACTTTACAATTTATATTCATTTTAAATAACATGAAGTTTAATCCACACAAAATAAAGGAGTTGCTAAGCGAAAGAAAACTTAATGATAAAAAGTTTACTCAAGTATCTTTTTTGAAAGAAGTGGAGTTATCGCTTCCAGCATTGAATAATATATTGGAAGGAAAGAGTACGCCTAATGTAACTACATTGGGGAAAATAGCTGATTATTTTGGCGAAGACATGAATTGCTTTTTTATTGATGATTCAAATCAAAAAAAAATAAAAAAAACACCAGACTCTTTTTTTTCTCCCGTGGAAGTTTACGAACCTCCGGTAGAATTAGCACAATGTTATAAGATAATGTATGAACAACAGGTTGAGTTAGGGAAGATGAGTATGGAGATAGAACGCCTAAAAAAGCTGTGTGCACGCGAGAGGAGTGCGAACGTAGGGTAATGATGTGGATCCTTTACTCAAAATACACATATTGTTTTTGGTTCTTTTTAATTGGAATGAGATGGCAATCAAGCGTATTTGTATCCCAATTGTAGACCAAATTATTATAAAAGGCTGAAATATAGCAATTGGAGTAGTCCGCCAGGTACCTCTTTAAACGCTTCTAAATGCTTTGTAAAAAGCCATTTAGAAGCGTTTTTCATTTTGTATTATGGTGCGTAAAATGATTGGTTTGTATAAAATGA
>Ga0302213_1000166_pt1 | contig 41661 bp, 34 predicted proteins | sample II_Fen_N1_2_FD_194583 | JGI IMG/M metagenome (GOLD analysis project Ga0302213, IMG submission 194583) | Peat permafrost microbial communities from Stordalen Mire near Abisko, Sweden - II_Fen_N1_1 | ecosystem: Environmental > Terrestrial > Soil > Wetlands > Permafrost | place: Sweden: Abisko...
AAGGGCTGAACACTTTGCCTGGGCTCCGGCACGGGCCCGCCCATGAACTCGTTCCCCATCGGATACTCGTCCGAAGGCGGCGGGGCGAATTGCTCGTCGGGCAGGGGAGGAGTGTCGCCAGAACCGACGGGCACCACCACCGTCTTATTCGGCCTATTGCCATACCCGTTGTACGCATTTCCCGGATTCCGCCTGTCCGCCGTCGGCAACCCGTTCTGCGTAGCCACGCGTTTCTGCTGCTCCCGCTGCAACTGGTTGTACCGCTTCTTGTTGACCTCCGTATGCAGCAGCGTCTCGTCGAAATCCAACTGCCTGCTGCACTCCTTGATGTAGACGGAACGCGTGATGTCGTCCCCAATGAGTGAGATGCTCTCCACCAAATCCTGAATCAATCCAGCACGCTTGATCGGGTCGTTGCCCGCATCCTTGAGCAGAATCTCCGTCTTGAATCGGATGAAATCGGTCTCGTGATCCTTCAAATATTGGATGAAATCGGTGGAGCTGTGTTTCTTGGCGAACGAATCCGGATCTTCCCCGTCCGGCAACAGCAACACCTTAATATTAAGGCCTTCCTCCAGCAACAGATTGATGCCCTTGAGCGAAGCCTTGATGCCGGCCGCGTCGCCGTCGTAGAGCACCGTCACGTTCTTGGTGAACCGGTGGATCATCCGTATCTGCCCGTGCGTCAACGCCGTACCCGACGAAGAGACCACGTTTTCGATGCCGGCCTGGTGCATGGAAATCACGTCGGTATAGCCTTCCACCAAAAAACAACGGTCGTTCTTGGCGATGGCCTGTTTGGCAAAATAAATGCCGTACAGCTCGTTGCTCTTGTGATAAATCTCTGATTCAGGCGAATTAACATATTTCGCCGTTTTTTCGTCTTTTTTAAGGATGCGCCCGCCAAATGCCACCACTTTGCCTGACAAAGTATGCACCGGAAACATGACACGCGCCCGGTATCGGTCGTGCAGCTCCCCTTGGTCGTTGGCGATGCTGAGCCCCGTTTTCAGCAAAAAGTCTTTGGAATAACCCTTGCGGGTGGCTTCCCTGCTGAACTCGGACCGTTGGTCCAAACTGTAGCCCAGCTGAAACTTACGGACAATGTCCTCGCGGAAACCCCGCTCCCGGAAGTAACCCAAGCCGATGGATTTCCCATCGATGTGCTCGTGCAGGGTTCGAACATAATAATCGCGGGCGAATTCGTTCAAAATGAACATGCTCTCGCGGTCGTTCCGCACCTGCAGCTCCTCCGGGTTGAGCTCTTTTTCCACCACTTCGATGTGGTACTTTCGGGCCAGCCATTTCAGCGCGTCGTAGTAGCTCAGCTGCTCGTGCTCCATGATGAAATGCACCACGTTTCCGCCCTTGCCGCAACTGAAACACTTGCAAATGCCCCGGGTGGGCGAGACGCTGAACGAAGGCGTCTTTTCGTCGTGAAACGGACATAAACCCGTGAAATTCACGCCCCTTTTGCGCAATGTGACGAATTCTCCCACCACTTCCTCGATGCGTGCGGCATCCATGATGCGGTCGATGGTCACTTGGTCAATCATTGCGGAATTCGGGTTAGAGGGGATTATTTTCCCGACGAAGGTAAGAAAGAATTTGCAAAATTCCGCAGGGATTTTAGTACCTTTGCGGCTCAAATAATAAAAGGAATCGAGTCGTTTATGGATACCGTACCTAAGGACAATCTTTTTACTCCAAGCTTCTTTTTCGCCTGTTCAGGCAATTTTCTCTTATTCTTCGGCTTTTACCTTTTGCTCCCCGTGCTTCCAGTGTATTTGATGGATACATTCCACGCCTCCAGCTCCCAAGTGGGCGTCATCCTTTCCTGCTACGTGGTTGCCGCCCTTGCCATCCGCCCTTTTTCAGGATTCATGGCCGACCGATTTCAACGAAAATCCGTTTACTTGCTCGGTTATGGACTCTTTACGGTCGTCTTCATCGCTTATCCCATGGTGGAAACCATTTTGCTTTTTGTGCTCTTGCGCATTCTGCACGGACTCACCTTCGGCATGGTCACCACCACCGGCAACACCCTGATTGTGGACATCATGCCTTCCTCCCGAAGAGGCGAGGGCCTGGGCTATTTCGGCATCGCCAACAACCTGGCCATGGCCACCGGTCCCATGATCGGCTTGATGATGCTCGAAGCCGGCCATTCCTACAACTGGCTCTTTTATACGGCACTGGCTTGCGGCTTGCTCGGCTTTGTCTTTGCCAGCAATATCCAAGCTCCAATAAAACCCAAGGAGGTGGCTGAACCCATTTCTCTGGACCGTTTCTATTTGAAAAAAGGCTTGTCGGCCGGTTTGAGCCTGATGCTCATGGCCATTCCATACGGCATCACCACGTCCTACTTGGCGCTCTATTCGAGGGAACTCCAAATTCACGGCACCACCGGCCTATTTTTCTCCCTGATGGCCGTGGGGCTGATTTCCTCCAGAACCTTTGCCGGCAAACTCATCGATCGAGGCAAACTGGTTTCGGTCATTGCCACCGGGCAGACCGTCATTTTACTCGCGTTTGCCATTTTTGGCCTGTTGGGGCTGTTTTCGACCAACTATCCGCATACCGTTACGCTGCTCTTTTTTGCAGTGGCCGTTTTGCTGGGCGTTGGTTACGGAATGATTTTTCCGGCCTACAACACGCTTTTCGTGGACTTGGCACCCGCCAACCGCAGGGCTACCGCCAGTTCCACTTACCTCACCAGTTGGGATCTCGGCATCGGTTTCGGTTTGGTTTTCGGCGGAAGCCTGTCCGAATGGTTCGGCTTTCCCGTCACCTACGAAGCGGGCATGCTGCTGGTGTTGGTTTCGACCCTGTATTTCATCCGAAAGGCAGGGCCAGCCTTTCAGAACAACAAACTCCGCTAATCGAATCAACGAGTTAAAAAACGGCATTTTATTTCACCATTAGTGTCATTTTTTAAAGTCTTTTTGCCGTTTTTCTACCTTGTGTATTCGGAAACAAAGGTTATTTTTGTAGCGTTTCAAACTTAACGCCATGCAAACCACAACCTTTCTCGCTTTCGACTTGGGCGCCACCAGCGGACGCTCCATTCTGGCAACCCTTGCCGACGGTACCCTCGAAATGGAGGAACTGACCCGTTTTCCAAACGCCATCCAGCCCATCAACGGCAAATATTACTGGAACATATACGGCTTATACGAATCCCTCAAAGAAGGATTGAAAGCCGCCGCAGCCCAGCACGTCAAGATTGATGCCATCGGCATTGACACCTGGGGGGTCGATTTCGTCTATGTGGGCAAGGACGGAAGCTTCCTCGGATGCCCCCGTGCTTACCGCGATCCCTACACCAACGGCATGCCCGAAGAGTTCTTCAAACTGGTCTCCCGCAAGGAAGTCTACGACCTCACCGGCATTCAGATCATGAACTTCAACAGCCTCTATCAACTGTTCGCAGCCACCCGCGAAGGGGGTTCAGCCATTGAAGCGGCCGACAAGATTCTGTTCATGCCCGATGCGCTTTCCTACATGCTTACGGGCAAGATGGTTTGCGAATACACCATCGCTTCGACCTCGCAAATACTAAATCCGCGCACCAAGAAGTTCGATGAAAAACTGCTTTGCACCGCTGGCGTGAAACCGAGCATCCTGCCCGACATCATTTATCCGGGCGTCGTTATTGGAACGCTCACGGATGAACTGGCTGAATTCTCTGGTCTTGGCAATGTGCCCGTTTGTGCCGTTGCCGGCCACGACACGGGTTCAGCCATAGCCGCCATCCCGGCGGAAAATGAAAAATTTGCCTACCTGAGCTCCGGAACGTGGTCGCTCATGGGCATCGAAGTGGTGGATCCCATCATTTCCGAAGCCTCCTTCGAGATGAACTTCACGAACGAAGGCGGTGTGGACGGTACCACGCGTTTCCTCAAAAACATCACTGGCATGTGGCTGCTGGAGCAATGCCGCAAGGAATGGGAAAAAGAAGGCACCTCCTACAGCTACCCCACTATTGTCGGTCTGGCTACTCAAGCCGAAGGTTTCAAAAGCTTGGTTGACCCCGACCACGGTTCCTTTGCCAACCCGCACAGCATGTGCAGCGCCATTCAGGAATACTGCGCTGCCTCAGGCCAGCACGTGCCGAACTCGCACTCCGAGTTTATCCGTTGCATTTTCGACAGCTTGGCGCTCAAATACAAGAACGTGTTGGGCAAGTTGCAACAAGTGGCGCCCTTCCAAATTGAAAAGTTGCACATCATCGGCGGCGGTGCTCAAAACAAGCTCCTCAACCAGTTTACAGCCAATGCCATCGGCATGCCCGTGGTCGCCGGACCTTCCGAAGCCACCGCCATCGGCAACGTCATGATGCAGGCCAAAGCCCTGGGTATCGTGGCCGACTTGGCCGACATGCGCGCCGTCATCCGCAAATCCGTGACGCCCGATATTTTCCAACCCGAAGACGCCGCCGTTTGGGAAGCCGCCTATCAAAAATTTCTGATCGTCATCGAAAAATAAAAATCACTAATCTAAATTCTATACTATTATGGTAAAAAAATCAACAGTTCAAAGCGCCTACGAATTGGCCAAAGAACGTTATGCAGCAGTCGGCATCAACACCGACGAAGCACTGGAAAAAATCCAGAAAATCTCCATCTCCCTGCACTGCTGGCAGGCTGACGACGTAACCGGCTTCGAAAACCCGGACGGCGTGTTGAGCGGCGGCATCCAAGCCACCGGCAACTACCCAGGCAAAGCCCGCAACATCGACGAACTCCGTGCCGACATCAAATATGCCGCATCCCTCATTCCCGGCTCGCACCGCCTGAACCTGCACGAAATCTACGGTGACTTCGGAGGCGAATTCGTGGACCGCGACCAAGTGCTTCCCAAACATTTCGAAAGTTGGATGAAGTGGGCCAAAGAAAACGGCTTCAAGCTCGATTTCAACTCCACCTCGTTCTCTCATCCGAAATCCGGTGAACTGACCCTTTCCAACCCGGACTCCGAAATCCGCGAATTCTGGATTGAGCACACCAAACGTTGCCGCGCCATCGCCGAAGAAATGGGCAAATTCCAAGGCAGCCCCTGCGTGATGAACCTTTGGATCCACGACGGCAGCAAGGACATCACCGTGAATCGCTTGAAATACCGCGAAATCCTCAAAGACTCTTTGGACGAAATCTTCGCTCAAAAGTACGACAACATGAAGGACTGCATCGAAGCCAAACTCTTCGGTATCGGTGCTGAAAGCTATACCGTTGGTTCCTACGACTTTTACTTGGGCTATGGTGCCAAGAACAACAAGATCGTCACCTTGGATACCGGTCACTTCCACCTGACCGAATCCATCGCCGACAAAATTTCCTCTTTGTTGCTCTTCACACCCGAAATCATGCTGCACGTTTCCCGCCCCATCCGTTGGGACTCCGACCACGTCACCATCATGAACGACGACACCATGGATTTGGCCAAGGAAATCATCCGTTGCAACGCGCTTGATCGCGTCAACATCGGTCTGGATTACTTCGACGCTTCCATCAACCGCATCGGTGCTTATGTTATCGGTACCCGTGCCACTCAAAAATGCTTCCTGCAAGCCATGCTCGAACCCATCGACATCCTCCGTGGTTACGAAGGCAAGGGTCAATACTTCGAACGCCTGGCCCTTTTGGAAGAAGCCAAAGGTTTGCCTTGGAACGCTGTTTGGGACATGTTCTGCTTGAAGAATAACGTTGCCGTCGGCGAAGATTTCATCGGCGAAATCCAACAATACGAAAAAGACGTTACGTCAAAACGCTAATAATCAAGCTGTACCATGAACACCATACTTGGTTTGTTGATCATTGCCATCGGTAGCCTGGGTCAGTCCAGTTCCTACGTGCCCATCAAAAAAGTGAAGGGTTGGAGCTGGGAAACCTTTTGGCTCATGCAGGGCGTTTTCGCCTGGCTCATCTTTCCTTTCCTAGGCGCATTGCTGGCCGTTCCCGAAGGTAGCACCTTGGGCGCCATCTTGTCCGACAACGGTACCGCCGCTTTGAAAGCCATGGGCTTCGGCGTCCTCTGGGGCGTCGGTGGTTTGACGTTCGGCCTTTCCATGCGTTATTTGGGCGTTGCATTGGGTCAATCCATCGCACTGGGCACCTGCTCCGCGTTCGGCACCCTGATTCCTGCCATTTTCTTCGACAAGAAGGATTTGCTGCACGGTGAAGGCTTGATTATTCTCATCGGTGTCTCCATCGCCATCGCCGGCATCGCCGTCATTGGTTACGCTGGAGGCCTCCGTTCGCAGAACATGACCGAAGAGGAAAAGAAAGCCGCCGTCAAGGATTTTGCATTGACCAAAGGCCTTTTGGTGGCCTTATTGGCCGGTGTGATGAGCGCTTGCTTCGCCCTTGGCCTGAGTGCCGGTCAGCCCATTGCTGAAGCCGTCAGAGCCCTCGGCGCAGGCGACCTGTTCGCCACGCTGCCCGCCACCCTGATGGTCACCGCCGGTGGTTTCCTCACCAATGCCGTTTATTGCCTCTTTCAGAACGGCAAGAACAAAACCTTTACGGACTATTCCAAGACCAAAGGTTCCGTTTGGGTGAACAACCTGCTTTTCTGCGCCCTGGCCGGTATCCTCTGGTACTCCCAGTTCTTCGGACTTGGCGTCGGCAAGAGCTTCCTGGCAGGCAATCCACTCATGCTGGCCTTCAGCTGGTCCATCCTGATGGCCCTGAACGTCTCGTTCAGCAATGTCTGGGGTATTGTCTTGAAGGAATGGAAAGGCGTGAGTGGCAAGACCATCGCCGTGTTGGTACTGGGTTTAGCCATTTTGGTATTCTCGGTTTTTGTGCCGAACATGTTTTAAAAATTACTGCAAATAGAAAAACGCCTCCACCTCGGGGGCGTTTTTTTTTGTCTTTTTCCCAAAAAAAAGTAATGTAAAAGTACCAATTCAGCAAAATGAACATATCTTTGAGCAACTGCATAAATACCTAAGAACTAAGCTACTGTAGATATTTTTCGATACACCCACCATGAATACGCATGTCTATGAAAAACACACACGCTTTTTTCATTGTTTTGATGATTTTGTTGTTTGGAAATGGGTCCATTATTCGAGGGTCCATCGGACCAATACCCATCGCGCCTGAATTTGGTGACGGCTCCAAAGATGATCCCTACCAGATTGCCACATTCGAGAATCTTACCTGGATAGCACATCAGGTCAATACGGCCACCACGGATTGGTCCCTGGGCTTGCATTTCGTACAGACAGCGGATATTGACGCCTCCATCACTTCCATATGGGATCATGGTGCAGGTTGGACCCCCATCGGGTTCGGAACTACCACCTACGAAGAAGATATGGGCCATTACGATATGATTTGGGTTCCGGACATGCAAGATGAGGGCTATTTCGTCGATGGTGATTGGGTTCCCAACTGGGTTGACGAGGGTTGGGATGAATATAATTGGGTACCAAACTGGGTTGATGAAGGAGAATTTGTAGACGGAGTATGGGTTGAAAATTTGGTTGATGAAGGTTACGAAGAAACAGTATGGGTTGAAAATTGGGTGGACGAAGGTTCTTACGATCAAGTTTGGTTTTCTGTATGGGTTGATTATGGTGGGTTTGAACAGGGCGAATGGATTCCCGATATCGTCACTATGAATTACTATCCTGACTTCGATGGCTATTATGACGGAAACGGCCATACCATCAATGGGTTGCATATTTACCGACCAACCGATCAAAACGTCGGTCTGTTTGGCTCTTTAAGTAGTTCGTCAAGAGTCGGAAACTTGGGAGTGACCAATGTCAACAACACCGGACTAACTAGTGTGGGTGGTCTTTCTGGCAACAGCATGTCGGATATAGTCAACAATTGTTATGTTACCGGCAGTGTCAGTGGTGATCAATTGGTCGGTGGTCTCATCGGTTTCAATGCAGGTACCATCAACAATGCCTATTCTTTGGCGGATGTATCGGCAACAACGAAGAAAGTCGGCGGGTTGGTCGGCATGAATTATTACATCATCACCAACAGCTATGCCGCTGGAAGTGTGGATGGGCCTGAATCGGCCGGTGGCTTGGTGGGCTATGTCGATGTTGAGAGTGCCATTTCCAATTGCTTTTGGAATACCGAATCCTGTTTTCCGGCAACCACCAGTGCGGGAGGAACCGGCTTGACCACTGCCCAAATGAAAACCAAATCCACCTTTGTGGATGCTGGTTGGGATGTAGACTACACTTGGACTGCTCAAAACAACCATTTTCCTTTTCTTAATTGGCAGACCAAGTCCATCATCTACAACGTCGATTGGATACCCTGCGAACCTACTTTTGCAGATAATGTGACCTTGGAAAATAATTTGATGTGTGTCGGATTCCCTTGTAACAACCTCACCATCAATCCAGGTAAAATGTTGATTACGGTTTCTGGCACGTTGGATATTGGTGGCGATTTGACCCTGAAAAGCAATTTGGATGATGGTACAGCAACCATGGTCAATGTTGATGACGTTGTGGTCGGTGGGGTTACCAATGTGGAACAATTCCTGTCCGGTGCCAATACGGGCGACGTCCCGAATGGTCGTTTCTGGTACTTGTCAAGCCCGGTAACGGGAGCCACCAGCGATGTGTTCGACGCCGTCTCCTCCAATAAATTATGGAGCTATGCGGAAGCCACACACGCCTATACCGAGATTCTCAATAATGAGACGCCCCTACAAGTCGGTCATGGCTATGTTGCCCGTCTGACGACCTCCCAAAATTGTACGTTCACCGGAAAATTGAACACCGGCGACATCACCGTCGATGTGACCCGTGCCTCGGACAGCCATTCCAAACGGGGCTTCAACCTAATTGGGAATCCATACCCATCCTTCCTGAACTGGAATTCCGTCGCCTCGGCGTCGAATGTGATGGCCTCCATTTGGACGCGGTCCACCACAGCCGGCGGTGTCATGGCCTTCGACACGTACAATTCGTTGGTCGGAGCAGGCACCAGCGGCAGCGGCAGAACCGTCACGCCGTACATCGCACCCATGCAAGCCTTCTGGGTATATGTCGATGCCGGTCACACGTCGGCAACGGTCCATTTTTCCAACGAAATGTGTTGTCCCTATGATAATGTTGAAATCACCAATCGGCTCCGTTCCTCCGAGACGGCGAATCAACATCAACTGTTGCGACTGCAGATATCCAACGGTGTCAATTCCGACGAAACCCTCATAGCCTTCGACCCCTCAGCATCGGACGGTTTTGACAAATACGATTCCCCCAAACTATCCAACGACAATGCCTCCATGGCTGAACTCTATACGCTGGCCGGTTCGGAAAAAGTGGCTATCAACGGACTGAGCAGCATCACTGCCAACCCCCAATTGGCCTTGGGTTTCACCACCACGACTCCCAACACCTTCACCATCAAGGCTGTCAACATGGACAATTTCGATGCGGACACGCGAATCCTGCTGGTGGATCATTTGTTGAATGTGGAACAGCCGCTGAACGATGGTGCCGTCTATACCTTCACCTCCGACGCCACCAATTCGGCCAGCCGCTTCAGCCTGGTGTTCAAAACGGCTACGGGAATCACTCCTGAAAAGATTTCAGCAATAGTGTTTACCAATGCGAACCGTCAAATCACGGTGAACCAGAACACGTGTTCGGAAGGTACCATTACGGTGAGGAACGCAGTAGGACAACAACTTGCGAGTGTCAAGACCACCGGCACCAGCACGCTGATTGAACAACCGTTCAGCCCTGGAGCGTATTTTGTGACACTGCAAATTGCAGGAAAGTCCGTGATTAAAAAAGTGCTGATCAATCAATAAAGTTGCCTCATGAAAACAACAGACGAACAGAAAACGTACAGTCTTCCCACGATTGACCTGATAAAAATGGATCATGAAATATCGTTGACATTGGAAACTTTTGTGGCACCAGGCGACCCGGAAGCCACCCTCATGCAACCAGAGCTGACGGAGAACATCCTCTAACATTATTGGAAAGCGACTTTCGGGCCGCTTTCTTTTTTATGCACCCAATTGAAAAAACCACTATATTTGAACCCGTCAAACTTATTTCTAATTTCGTAAACTTACCGACATGAAAACTTTCCTTTCTTTGCTGTTTTCCACCCTGTTGAGTGTTTCACTCATGGCCCAGACTCCGGTTAGTCTCAAGCTGAACCTTGAAAAAGGAAAGACCTATGCCATCAAGAATACGACCAAACAAGTTGTGCAGCAAGGCGTTGCCGGCCAATCGATGGTAGTGAACCTCGTTGCCAACCACGTCATCAGTTTCAAGTTGCTGGGGCAGGAAAACGACGTGTTGGAACTGGAAATGCGCCTTGACACCATCGCCACCAAGATCAACGCCTCCATGTATTCCAAGGAATCCAACTCCACCCAACCCGGTAAGGACCCTATCGAACGCCTTCAATACCAAATGGGCCGTTTCCCGCTGAAAGCGAAATTCAGCACCTCAGGCAAATTCATCGGCTTTTCCAACCTAAATGAATACAAAGGCAAAGTGATGCTCGTCATTGATTCTCTGCCCGATTCCAAGAAAGACGACGCCAAAAAGCAGGCCGACATGCTGCTCAAGGAATCCGCCCTCCGCAGCTTTTTCGAACCTCTTTTTGCCCACCTTTCCGAAAAACCGGTTAACGTTAACGATAGCTGGGAATCCACCTACATGACTACTTCGAACGATATGACTTTTCTGGTGTTCAACACGTACACTCTGAAAGCAGTCGAAAACGGTCAAGCCGTCGTTTCAGGCACTTCCGAAATGGAATCCATGCCTTCCACCAATCCAACCGTCAAGATGGACCAGCCAATTAAGGGCAACACGACCTTCGAAGGCCGAGTGGACCTCGCTACGGGCCTATTTTCCACCCTCACCGATAAAAGCACGTTGGCAGGTGCGATGACCGTCACCAGCAACGGCACCGAGTACAAAGTAGACCTCAAAATCGAAGGTCAGTCCGAATCCAAATTGTTCAAGTAAAATGCGTAAAATTATCGTATTGCTGGTATGCCTCACCCTGGTTTTCCAAGCCAATGCCAGGCTCGTTCTCACCGGAGTCGTCACCGACAAACAAGACACCAAGCCTGTGGAAGGCGCCACTGTCGAACTGCTGCGACTTCCTGACAGCACCGCCGTCGAGTCCATCAAAACCAGCTCCGAAGGCCTGTTCATGCTCTACAAGGCCGATACGGTCAGCGCGTACTGCCTGCGCATCCGGCATCTCATCTACAAAGAGTTCAGCCTACCTGTTCCGAGAAAAACTTCGGGCATGATCAATAATTTAGGCACCCTGGCACTGGAACCCGCCCAGTTCAACCTCAAGGAAATCGTCATCAAAGGCGTCAAAGTGAGTGTGACTGAACTCGGGGACCGAACGGTCTATGGCGTGCCCGAAGGCATCCAGAAAACCTCTACCGACGGCGTGGACGTGCTCCGCAAGATTCCCTCCGTGCAAGTGGATTACCTCAACGAGGACATCACCGTGAACGGCAAGTCCAACATCAAGATCGAAGTGGACGGCATCAGTCGCGACAAGGGCTACCTCAAACGCCTGCATCCCTCCCAGATCAGCAAGATGGAAATCATCACCAGCCCCTCCGGCAAGTACGATGCCGATGTGGACGCCGTCATCAACGTGGTGACCAATCCCGCCATGCGCTATGGGCTGAAAGGGATGGCTTACATCGGTGCGTTTCCCATCGCCAAAGGCTCCATGGTAAGCCTGGTGAACGGAAGCCTGGATTACGGCCTTGAAAAAATTTCGTATTACATTGCCGCCAACGGCATCAAACAAGATGTGGGCATCCAATCGGACATGAACCGCGTTTCTGGTGCCGATGTCATCACACAATCCGGCAACCAAGCCGTCAAAGTTGGCATGGGCAATGTGAACATGGGCTTCATCTACGACCCCGACGAGAACAACGACCTCAGTTTCAATCTGGCCTACAACAACATGAGTGTGAACATGGGCAACGACACCTGGTATAACAATTACGTCGGCGGCATCAAGAGCCTTTACCGTACCGAAAGCTCCTCCGACCAATCCAACGGTGGTCTCACGTCCTCGCTGTTCTACAAACATTCCTTTGATAAAAAGACCCAACACGGTATCGAAGCCGAATTGAAGTATTACAACAGCCTGAACAACAAGACGGTGACCGATTTCCGGAACACCTACCTCGATCCCGCCGATTCGTCCGAACTCTACCAAACGCCTTGGCAACAGGAACTTACCAATACCAAGGTGCAGACCCTCAATGGCCAGACCAACTACAACCTACCGTTCGATAGTGTTTATTTCTTCAATGTGGGCCTGAATGGGAATTACAACCATTACAATACAGACAATACGAATGCTTCGCTGAACGCCGTCGACCTGAACTACACGGACGGTCGCCTAGGCGGTTATGCCGAACTCTCCAGAACGCTGAGCAAGGGCACCGTCAAATTGGGTACTCGTTTCGAATCGGCCCGCGTGGTCATCAACGGCTCCTCGCCGAGCACCTACTATTCGTTGCTGCCCTACGTGAACGGTTTCTACCGCCTCAACTCCGACAACAGCATCAAGTTGGCCTATTCCCGCCGCGTCATTCGTCCTTCCGTTGACCAGCTGAACCCCATGGTGAGCGCCGTCGACAGCCAAACCATCGCCCACGGTAACGTAAACCTCAAACCGGCCTACCGCGACAACTTCCAACTCACCTACAATTGGAAAATTTCGTACAAGAGCCTGGTTTTCAATCTGTCACCCCAAGTATTTTACGAATACAAGACGGGTCTCATCCAAACCATCCTGAGCAAGAATCCCACCTCCGGTCTGTTCGAAAGCACTCCAACCAACGTTTCAGACGGTTACGAATACGGAAGTGCCCTAGCCTTGAACTCCCAACTTGGCCCAATTATGCTGAACTCGAACTTCCGCTACACCAAGTATCATGTGGATGCTTATTTGGACCAGATCGCGGTGATGAACCGTGGCAGCTGGAACTGGAACTCCTTCGCCATGAGTCAATTGCCGCTCAACTTCAATGTGATGGCCATGGTGAATGTGAACGGTCCGGTTCTGGACGGTCAGTCCGTGTCCAAGAATGCCATGATGTACCTACTTGGCTTGGGCAAGCAGTTCAAGAACAACAGCACGCTTCGGTTGATGTTGTACAATCCGTTCTCCAACTACTTCTTCAAATCCACCACCACCATCGACAATGCGTCGTTGCATCAGGTGAGCAACAACTTTTTGCACAAGGATTATGGGTTCTTGCTGCTGTATGCCTACAATTTCAAGCTTGGTTCTACCATGAAAGAACGTGCCAAGCGTACGGAAGAACAGCAGGATGTGTCGAACCCGATGTTGAAGATGCCGGTGGGGTTGTAACGCTTGTTTTTGCAATGCCTGGGAGCACTCCGTCCCTTTCAACCCTTCCCCCTGCTCGCAACTCAAAAAGCTAAAAGGGCGGCCGCTCGGCTAAATTTCACAGCCGTTCGCGCCGCCCCTTTCCCTTCGTGAACGGGCCCCCGCTCTCTGTCCTCCTTCAGGCGAAACGCCCTGCATTCCGCTTCGCTCCATTCCGCGCATTCCTCCTTCCAGTCGTCGTGGGTGAAATTTTTAACGCCTCCCTTTGGCTCGCCCTTTTTTAACGCTTTTTTCCCATGCTCGGCTGGGGGAAGGGTTGAAAGGGACTGCGTTTGGTGGGGCAATCAAAAATTGGTTTTTTTTAGAAAACGCAGGTTGTAAGAAAATAGATAACGTTGTTTGATTTGGGATTTTTGCTTCTCTTTTCAATTGAAATCACAAGATGTTATTTGAACTTCAAATGTTCAAATTTCATGTACATGCTTTCATAGTCTGCACACAATCGACCTACACGTCCAATTTCGATAGTGTATTCATTCACTGCTCCTAGTTCGTTTAACGAACCATTAGCTGTTGCTTCATTAATTAGAGCATTTGTATAGTCAGACACTTGTTTGAACAATTCAAGTGTGTGAATTTTTGTAATATCAATAAATTTCATTTCCATAATCTCTATAACTTTCAATTATATCAGAATCCGTCCATTTCAGGGCTTACCAATTCCATTCAACCTAGCGTCAAAGCCCATTACCACCGTCTTGCAAACCCGCACCCTTTGCATAGCAATGTGATGTGGATTGATCAAATAGTTGAACTCGTCGGGCACAATGCAACTTGGTACTTTTAGTAGCAATGCAGCACCTTGTAAAACGAAATCGTCACCAATTGCCTGAGTGCTCGAGGTAGGGGGGTGTTCATTCCAGTTAGTTGGAAGGTCTTCCAGATGGATTTCCTGCACCTTCTCATCGTCAGGTATATCAATTTCGACAAGGAATCGGTCCGAAGGCAAATCCTCACCCAAATCCAAATGGACAGCCACTTCAAGAAGGGCAAGTGCTCTGCTTTCGGCTGTATAGACCAAGCGGGTGAACCGGCTGTTCCAGCGGTTTCCGTCATCCATAGAAGCACCTATGCCCGACAAGGTGGTGTTCAGGTATTTTTCCCGTTCAATTCTGAATACTTTCATCAAGCCAAGATTCCGTATTCGATTCTACTCAGGCATTTCCGTATTTCCTCGATTCCCGACATCGTATCCAACATGCTCTCAGGAATTTGTCCTCCCAACGAGCTGTTTGGCTTTTTCAACCACCTTTGGAATTTCTCATTTTCTTGATTGAACACCTCTTGCCCATACTGTATCAATTCTATGATGAGCAAGATCAACTCGCTTTTTCGCTGATCGAACAACGAATGTTCGTTCTTCTTTTTGTTATACGTGGTCTGCGGCATTCCCAAAATAGCCAGTGCCGCCTTGATGGAAACATTGAGCTGACTGCTGATGAAATCAAGCGATTCGTACGGAATACCTTCCCTTATCACCCGAATCCGCTCCATGTTGTTGGTCCAACGATAGGTTTTGTCGGCATATTCAAACGTCCGCTCCTTCACCCTGTAGGGCGATTCGGTCTCAGTAACTATTGGGTAGCTCTTTGCTTTCATAAATGCAGCATATTTGCTGTAAATATACAACAAAACTGTTGTGAAGGCAAAATTATACAAATAAATAATAATGCCTGATAGGGACTGCTTTTTCTTGGGTGAAGCTTCCTATAGGCGTAACAACTGAAATCCATCCAATTTGAAGTGTCCTTTATAAAAAGTCGCTTTTCTTTGTGATTTCTAATCCACTTTGTTTACTAATAGTTTAAAAGTCACCATTAATCCTGTTTTATGCTATGACTGTGTCCGATGAACTTTTAAATAAACAGTTTCTAGATATGCTGGAGCAACACTCCAACATCATCATCAAAGTTTCACGCGCCTATACCGTTGTTGCTCAGGATAGAGAAGACCTTATGAACGACATCGCACTGGAACTTTGGAAATCCTTTCGCAGCTTCCGGGGTGAATGCAAGGTCTCGACTTGGATGTATCGAGTTTCATTAAATACCGCCATGAACTTTTCGCGCAAAAACAAGCGAAGCAGAATCCTTTTTTTTGAAAATGGAATACCACCTGAAACCAATGTTTGGATGACGGATCACTCAGACGAAACACAAACGGATCTTCTTTACAAATGCATTGACGAACTGAGCGCCTTAAACAAAGCCATTGTATTGTTGTATCTGGACAAACACAATCACGAAGAGATTTCAGCTATTACAGGCATTTCAAAGACGAATGTTGGAACGCGCATGTTGCGAATTAAAGAAGAATTGAAAAGTATTGCAAACAACTATAAAGACTAAAAACATGGAACTACAAGAATTGGAAAACAGATGGGTTGCTTATGACCTGAAGCTTACCGAGAATATTCAACTCAACAAAGACGTGTTGAAGCAACTATTGATTCACAAACCGACCAGTCGTTTGAATAGAATGAGCCTCACCGTTGGTTTGGAAATGATTTTGGGCCTGGTACTCATTGGTTGGTTTATTTCCCAAATTGGCTACAGAGCCGATTGGACCTATTGGTTGGGCATGTTGCTTTATTTTCCGTTGGTCCTTTGGGGCTTCATTTGGACCCTCCGATATTTTTCGCTTATTCGAAAAGTCGATTTCTCGAAATCGGTGACGCAAACCCGTATTGCTTTACAAGAATTGCAATTGCATAAGCTTAGAAGAATAAAAATTGGCTACGGCTTAGGACCTGTCGGTGCTTCTGGTGTCTTTTTACTGTCCGGAATCAACGTATTCAACACGCATTTTCTACTTCCACTCGCGTTGATTCTAATGGTATTCTTCACGTCATTTTACATCCGCTATAAGTATGATTTGGTCCAGCGGTTTGAAAAATTTAAAAATGAGTTGAATGACTTGGAGGCGCTTGAAAAAGACTAAAAGGATTAGGGTTAATGGACTATCTACACATACCCTACCAATTTGAGGGTTTGGTTATAACATATCCGTCCCTTTTCTTGATATAAGTAGAGAATTGCGCATCTACTAGTTTTTTACGACCTATCGTGAATGAACCCTTGGCAACTGCCGAAACGGAATTGTTGTGCCTTTTTGGAGGGAAGGCAACAAAAACTCTTTTGTTTTTGAAATGCTCATGAACGGATCGAATGGGTGGTACCAAGTCACTATCGCCTGAAATCAACATTGCCAAAGGTTAAGCCACTTGCAATTCGAAAATCCCACTTCTTTAATCCCAAAATAGAGGTTGAACCCATCAATGTAGGCTATTACCCTTTCTTTTTTTTGTAAATCGTTTGTATTTTCCATAATCTGATCTATATTTGCAGAACTAAAACAACACTAGAGATAGCATCTCTGGTCCGACGCTCCGAAAGGAGCGTTTCTTTTTATATAGCGTCGCCTTTCGTCAAGCAAAAATAGTATATTGTTTTATAATTAACATACTATTAAGTAAAATACATTTTATTATGTGTTGACTTCTTTGTAATATATGGTATACTGATTGTATGAATACTTGGTTTTGCTGCGATTTGGAGCACTCCGTCCCTTTCAGTCATTCCCCCAGCCGAGCAACTCAAAAAGCTAAAAGTGCGGCTGCTCAGCTAAAATTTCCAACCGTTCACGCCGCCCCGACAACTTCGTTGCCTAGACCCCGCTCTCTGTCCTCCTTCAGGCGAAACGCTCTCCATTCCACTTCGCTCCATTCCATGCATTCCTCTTCCCATTCGCCCTGGGTGAAATTTTTATTGCCTCCCCTTGGCTCGCCCTTTTTTAACGCTTTTTTCCCATGATAGGCTGGTGGAACGGCTGAAAGGAACTGCGTTCTGAGTTTTTTTTACAACATTATATTTAAAAGCATCTTAAACAATAGAAAAACAATTTTGACAAAATGTCCCGTTTATTAAGTAAAAAACGGGACAAAAGTGCTTAATTTGTATTAATCATTTTTTAATGAAAATTGCTTAAAACAGAGCAGTTACAATTGACGAATTTTCAATTTTGCAATTATTCACCTATATTGATTTCATTGTATATGTCAGCAAGAATCATGAAGTATAAAAAGCTTTTAGCAGAATGTTAGTTGCCTGTAAATTGCAAGATTATCTTGGAGGAAATTCTGCAAACTTCGTCAGCCTCGATTTTAAGAATACAAACAAGATGCATGGGAAATTTAATATTAGAAAAACATGAAGAATATTGAAGTTGTAGCAGCCATAATAATTCACGATAGAAAGATACTATGTGTTCAACGTGGTTATAATAAACTCGATTACATCTCTAAGAAGTTTGAATTTCCGGGTGGTAAAATGGAGTCAGGTGAAACACAGACAGCAGCTATTGTAAGAGAAATATGGGAAGAATTGCGAATGGAAATTGTGCCTATTAGAGAGTTTCTTATAGTTGAGCATCAATATCCGGATTTTTTCATAACTATGCATAGCCTAATTTGTACTTGTTGTGATCCCACTTTAACTCTAACAGAGCATTTATCTTTTAAATGGTTAAGTTTGGTTGAATTGAATAAACTAGATTGGGCTGAAGCCGATAAACCTATTGTTAATGAATTAATTAATAGAAACCTATGAGTTTTATATACGAAGATTTCTTTAAAAACCTTCAAGAGGGTTTCATTGATGAAAGTATACAGTCAACCGGAGAGTACATTCCCAAATTATTGGTCAATAGTAAAAAAGATGGAATTAAATTTCTGTCTTCTATTCAAAATGAATTGACGTCATGTCATGAGTTTTGGATATCTGTTGCATTTGTAACAACAAGTGGTGTGGCAACGCTTTTCAATACTCTATTGGAATTAAAAGAACGTGGAATCAAAGGCAAATTACTAGTCTCTTCCTATTTGTTTTTTACTCAACCTGAAGCTTTAAGGAAATTGAAGCATTTTGATAATATCGAATTGAAAATTGCTGTCAACGATAACTTTCATTCAAAAGGGTATTTGTTTTACAATGGTTATGTCTATGATTTAATCATTGGAAGTAGTAATCTGACTGCTAATGCTTTGTGTTCCAATAAAGAATGGAATTTGAGGATTTCTGCTACACCAAAGAGTTTTATCATTTCAAGTGCCATTCGCGAATTCGAAAGTGAATTTGAAAAAGCAACTGCTGTCGACTCTGACTTTATCTACAAATACGATACAAAGTACAACGAGAATCAAATTCAACAAAGAATTCACAAAGCAACAGATTTTCAGATAATTGAACTTAATGAGGTTAAACCTAATCTAATGCAGCGTGAGGCACTAGAAAACATAAAGCTTCTTAGATCTGAAAATAAGAATAAGGCTCTTCTCATATCTGCTACGGGTACCGGAAAGACTTATTTGTCAGCATTTGATGCCAAGGCTTTTAAACCGAAGAGGTTGCTTTTTGTAGTTCATAGGCATAATATTGCTGAGTCTGCGTTGATATCCTTTAAAAAAGTTTTTGCCGGAACAAAAACGATGAGTCATTATTCGTCAGAGAATCCAGTTGCAACCGATTTTATTTTTACTACAATTCAAACCTTATCCAGAGACGAACATTTAAAACAATTCAGTCCAGATTACTTTGATTATATTGTTATTGATGAGACTCATAGGGCAGGAGCTGATTCCTATCAGAAAATCATTAATCACTTTGAACCCAAATTTCTGTTGGGCATGACCGCAACACCTGAAAGGACTGACGGGTACGACATTTTTGAATTGTTTGACCACAACATTGCTTATGAAATTAGATTACATCGGGCATTAGAGGAAGAAATGCTCAGCCCATTTCACTATTATGGTGTTACAGACATAACGGTAAATGGAAAATTACTGGATGATCATGCTAAATTCAGTTTATTGGCATCCCAAGAGCGTGTTAATCGAATTATTGAAACATCTGAATTGTATGGGTGTGATACTGGAAAAGTTAGAGGTTTGGTCTTTTGTTCTAGCGTTAAAGAGTGTGTTGAATTATCAAAAGCATTTAACGAAATAGGATATCGTACCAAGGCGCTTTCTGGGTCAAGTTCTGAAGAGGTAAGAATGGAAGCCATTGAGTCATTAGAAACAGATTTTGAAGAGGTGCGCCTTGATTATATTTTCACGAGAGATATTTTTAATGAAGGGATTGATATTCCAAAGGTCAATCAAGTAATTATGCTTAGACCTACTCAATCAGCTATTGTATTTGTACAACAGCTTGGTAGAGGATTGAGAAAGACAGAAGGAAAAGAATATTTAACTGTAATCGACTTTATTGGTAATTATAGCAATAATTATCTAGTTCCCATCGCCTTATACGGTGATATGACTTATAATAAAGATGTGCTAAGGAAGCATTTATCGAGTGGTAGTAACATGATTCCCGGTTCATCAACAATTAATTTTGACCCGATTACAAAAGAGAGAATTTTCGAATCGATCAATTCAGCCAATATGCATTTATTGAAAGACTTGAAAAATGATTACCGCCTATTGAAATACAAGCTTGGTCGTATTCCATTAATGGTTGATTATTTGGAGCATGGTTCAAGAGATCCTCAACTTTATGTCAAGTCTTCTTCGCGTTCTTATTATAATTTTGTGGTATCGCAAGAAGAGGCTTTAAAAAGTTCGCTTAGTGAGAGTGAAGTAAAGTTGTTGGAGCTCTTTTCAAACGAAATTAATAACGGTAAACGTGTTGAAGAATCAGCAATTCTTAAATTGCTGTTGGATAAAGGTAAAATAGATTTTAATGAAGTTAGGGGTGCAATTATGAGCATATTTGGTTATGCTCCTACTGATGAAACGATTCGTTCTAGTCTGCGAAATATTGAATTTGAATATATTACAGAAAATAAGGGCAGTAAAAAGGTATCGGTAAAAGAAAAGTATGGTTATCAGATTCTAAATGTTGATAATGATAATATTCAATTTGATGATTGGTTTCTAACAATACTTAAAAATGAAGTGTTTAGAAATTTCCTGTACGACAATGTTGAATATGCAATACAAACTTTTAAAGCTGCTTTTGATCTTGAAAAGTTTGTGAATGGCTTTGTATTGTATCGCAAATATTCTCGTAAAGATGTGTTTCGCATTTTGAATTGGAGTCAAAATCCGGTGGCGCAGACTGTTGGTGGATATATGATGAGTAGGGACAAATCTAATTGTCCAATTTTTGTCAATTATCACAAGGAGGATACGATATCAAACTCAACAAAATACCAAGATCAGTTTTTGAGTAAAACTGAATTTCAATGGATGACTAAATCAAAAAGAACACTTAAAAGCCCTGAGGTTTTAACCATAAAAAATTTCAAGAATGGCCTGAGATTACCATTATTCATAAAGAAGCATAATGACGAAGGTAGAGAATTCTATTATATCGGTGATTTGACACCTATTGACTCCGGAATGTCATTTGTACAAGATACAATGGATGATAATAAAGGGAAAAAAGTTTCGGTCGTAAAGATTTTGTTTACTATTAATCAGCAAGTTGAAGAAGTTTTATACCGATATATAACTAATGAATAACATGGTATGGTAGCTGTCAAATTACATGAAACAATAGCTGACCTGGCTTATCTTGCCGGAGTTAAACAGTTTTATTCGGGGGATTCTCGAGCAGATATTTCAATGTTAATTAGTTGGGCAAAAGAATTTGAAGTAACACATAAGCATACAGATTGGAATGTGATTGATTATATGCTTGAAATTGAATCTTATGTAGAAAGAAGGATTAATATAAGCTTAATGTAGTAATGCCAATTTTGGTAAGTTTTTTACGCAAAAAATTCTTTGGATTTATTCAGACATGTTCATTTATGATTTGCCAATAAGTCTAAGCAACTTTCATGTTTCTGTGCGATAATGGGTTCAGATATAGAAAGAATTTGAAGGTGTTGCCGGGGACGCCGGATATTGTGATACGGAAGTGTAGGACGGTGGTGATGGTCAATGGGTGTTTCTGGCATGGGCATGAGGGGTGTAAGAAGTTCAGGATGCCGAAAACGAGGGTGGAGTTTTGGACTGGGAAGATTGAAAGGAATAGGCAGAGGGACACCGAAGCCATTGAGAAGTTGCAGCGGCTCGGATGGGATGTGGTGGTGATTTGGGAGTGTCAGTTGACGCCAAAGAAGAGAAGGGCGACGTTGGATGCGTTGCTGGATGTGCTTTATCGGAACTTGCTGGAGGCGGTTCGAATTCAGTAGTTTATTTTCATTTAGTTTTTATGGAAGCACCCTTCGATGCAGTACACCGTTAGTTTGCCGACGGTGTGATCGCGGGCGCAGAGGGGGCCGAGATTGCAGGTGGGGCAGAGTTGGGTGACGGAATCGAGGTCGAGGGTGCCGCGGGATTCGTGGAGGTGGTGGAGGTATTTGAGGTATTTGCCTTCGGCGATGCGGTGGTGGTTGTCTTTGGCATCGAGGCCGCGCCATTCGTAGAGGCGTTTCTTGCCTTTGGAGGAGTTGCAGGATTGGCAGACCATGACGACGTTTTCGGGGATGTCCTCGCCACCGCAATGGCGGGGAAGGATGTGTTCGACCGTTAACTTGTCTTCTTTGCCGCAATAGATGCAGTGATTGGGGTGTTCCTTTTCTTTTAGCCATTCGCGAACGGAGGTGGACCATTGGATGTCGCCGGAACAGAGCTTTTTCCAGCGGTTCATGATGATGCCATAATCGGTTTTACTGAATCCGGAGGCTTCGGATATGATTTTGGCGTACTGATAGTAGATGATTTGTCGGACGGTTTTGACGGCGCTGGGTGGCATGGTGGTGGGTTTTGATTCAAAGATACTGTTTTGAATGAAAAAAAAGGAGTTTGAAGAAGGCGGTTCGTGTGGATGGTGTCTTTTCTTGAATTCTAATTACATTCGTGAACAAATATACTACTATGGAAAAGCTTCAGTTGACCGACTTTAATGATTTCAGCCTTAGTGAATTGAGTGTAAGATATGAGGTTGGGGGGAGGAGTGTGGATGAACCGGAGTTTGCGGAGGCGTTGGGTACGGGGGTGTTTCGGGTGAAGGGGGATGGAAGGACGGAGGTTTATGAGTATCCGTTGGAGGAATCGTATTTGATGGAAATGATTGGAAGGATTATGATGGCGGATTTCTTTAGGCTGAAGGAGCGGTATGTGCCGTGTAGTGCGTATGTGAGCGAGGGTAGGGTTCAGATGGTGGAGGATTGTTCTTTGGATAAAGAGACGAAGATTTTGATTGTGAGGTTGGGGGAGAAGGAGAGGCGTGTGGAAAGTTATGATTGGGGGTGTTTGGCGTTGGAGCCGGTGTTTGATTTTATGGAAACGTTGGTTTTGAGTTGGTGTGAGGAGTTGGCGAGTGATTTTTAGGCATTTAGCAACATCTTTTGGTGCTTAGTACTCCTTGAAGAAAGTGGTGTGTGCTAAATTTGCACATACCACTGAGTTGGGTAAATTCTAATTAAAACTCAACATTCTGAGACATAGTGCTTCAATCTAGTTGTGCTTGTAATTTAAACAGAGCAGCAGACTACTCAGAACTTGAGATGCCAATATGGCACCTCAAGTTTAGTCGTTGACTGAAAGATTGCTCAATTTAATGTCAATATTATTCATTAAATTGTGACAATATTCTTTCTGTAAGTTTATCCACGTAATTTATTATTAAATATCATGAAAACCGAAAAAGTATTCTCCATTGGTGGTGAAGGTGGTAGCATTACCATTCTCCGTCAATTTAATGAAGAGGGTGTGACATTTTTGTACCATCATAGTGAGTTCGATCCGACGGATGAGGGGCTGGATGTGTCGGTGAGGGATGTTTACACCACTTTTGAGGAGCCGTTTCAGCTAATAAATAAGGGGTATCGTTGGTATGAACTGTATATCATGACCATTCACGACGATTACAAGCCGTACATTATTGAGTGCTTATTGAGAAAATTGAATGAAAGGGGTGTTTCGTTAGAGGATTTGGATCATTGCAAATACAGCCTGGAGAAGATGTTGGGTATTGAATTAAAATGGAGTGACAACAAGGAAAATGGACCTTGTTGGACGTGTTGAGATTATTCCCCCATCACCGTCGCCACTAGTTCCCTTCCGCTGGCACGATTCCTGAATTCGCATAAATAAATTCCTTGCCAAATGCCTAAGTTGAGGCGGCCGTTGGTAATGGGTATGGTCACGCTGCTGCCGACGAGGGTGGATTTGGCGTGGGCGGGCATGTCGTCGGGGCCTTCGAGGGTGTGGGTGTAGAAGGGCTCGCGTTCGCGGACGAGGCGGTCGAAGATGGAGGTGAGGTCGGTTTGGACGTCGGGGTCGGCGTTTTCGTTGAGGGAGAGGCCGGCGGAGGTGTGTTTGATGAAGAGGTGGAGCAGGCCGGTGCGGGGAAGGGCGGGCAGGTTACGAACGATTTCCTGGGTGACGAGGTGGAAGCCGCGGCTATGGGGGCGGAGGCTGAATTGGATTTGGGAGGTCATCGGGTGAGGTATACGGTTAATGGAGGTTTCCGAAATGAACGTGTTCGGTGGTGCGGGGTTGGTTCAGGGGGATGAACGTGGTGGGTGGACCGAGATTGACGGGTTCAGCCCAGGAGCGAAGGGCCCAGACGATTTGGTTGGTGGGGGTGACTTCGACGACTTGGACGGGTGGGTTGGTCGGGTCGACTTGGCCGGTGCCGTTCCATTGGTTGAACCAGTTGTTCACCAGGGTGTTGCCGTTTTTGAGGCGGACGGAAAGTTGGGGGGAGGTGAGGGTGTAGTCCTTAACTTCGGAGAGGGGCAATTCCCAGACGGTTTCGAGTTTTCGGTTGATCTCGCGGATGACTTTGCTGCTGGTTATCAGAATGTTGCCATTGGCGAGTTCTTCGGCGGACCAGATGCCGGGGACGTCGAGTTTCAGCAATTCCTTGCCGTTAAAATCGTATTCGCAGAGTTTGCCCATATCGAGGTGGGCGACCAGGATGGTGCCGGCTTTGGTGAGGCGGGCATGGCGGAAGTGGCCGTGGATCTTATCTGGATTGCCCACGGGCAGGATGAGTTCCTTCACCACGGCGTTGTTTTTTTTGTTCATCACGATGAGTTTGGCGGGGTTGCCGTTTTGCAGGAACAAAACCAGGTGCTTGCCGATGGGTTGGGCAGTATGGGTTTCGGTGCCTTCGGGAGCGTCGTAGTTCCAGACCACTTTTTTGTCGGGGGTTATCTCGGTGATGCCGAATTGGTGGGCAAAAAGGATGTTGCCGTTCGTGAGCATCACGGCGTCGCTGATTTCGCCTTTGGGGGCGTTGTGGGTATAGGACCAGGCAATTTTGCCGCCGCGGACAATGTACATGGTTTGGGTTTTGGCTTCGCCGGCGTAGAAAAAGTCGAAGTGGGAGAGGCCGTTGCCGGGCAAGACAGCGGGGGATAATCGGGGTTGGATTTCGGGGACTTGGGCTTGAAGGGAGAGGGTACTAACTAGGTAAATGAATATCGGCAAGCAAACGTACAATTTGTTTTTCATGGTGTGATTGATTCGTGATCGGACGAAGATAATCAATCACTGCCTAAGGGCAAAATGCCGGTTCCAAAGAATACTTGCGTTTGGAAATGAAAGTCTGTTGATTAGCGGATACCCTGCATGCCCATGAGCTTGAAGTAGTCGCAATCCAGGTCGAGGATTTGGTCGGGGGTGGGTTGTGCGCCGGTGGAAAGGGTTGGTGTCTAGTGGAAATAGTTTTTAGTGCGATACTAAGAAGGGAATGTGCATGGAACTTAAAAATGATAAAAATACAATGATTTCTGGTGTCGGTTCGTTCTTTGCATGGAATAAAATGTTAGATTTGCCTTAAATCCGTTAAAAAATGTCCCTAATTATGAAAATCAAAAAAATCTGTTTTTTTGTCGGTTTGTTGCTTGTTTCGGGTGTCTCAGTTCAAGCAGCCGACTCGGTTGTGGTGGTTATGAAGCCGGTTGTGACGGCTAAGCCCAAGACGCAGATTGAAATCATGGCTGACAGGGTGAAAAAGTTGAAGATTACCCCACAGAACTTGGTGGACGTGAAGGAAGCTGCGGCCCCCACGTTGAATAACTTAGGTATTCCGACTGATTCTAAGGATGTGCTGATGTTTGTGGATGGCAAGGAGGTTGCGAAGGAAAGTTACAAGAACTTGAATCCGAACGACATCGAATCTGTTACCGTCCTCAAGAATCAGGAAGCGATCAAGAAGATGACCACCAAAAAGTGTACGGCGATTCTCATGATTAGCCTCAAGAAGAAAGCGGCTGCACCTATTGCCGTGTCCAAATAATATTAAGTTCGTAATTCCAGCGGAGGCATAAACAACTCTGCATCAAATCCGATGAGAAATCTGTTTTTACTGACTTTCATCGTTTTGCTTACATCATGTTCCGATTTTCCGGAATCCTCGTATACTTTTTACCAGCAATTCAATTTTAACGATTTGCAGTACCTCATCACGGACAAGTTTTTTTATTACAATGTTGGCGACCGTGACTCGTACGACTATCCGTTGCGGTATTTGGTGAACGGAAAAGATACCATCACGGTAACGGCCACGACAGAATTCAGCAATCGGGGTGTTCCGGAAGACGCCTTTTGGACCATTTATGATGAATTCTGGGGAACTTCAACAGTGTATGTGAGACAAAATTCGGGTTTCTATGCCTTGGAGGTGCAAATTATGCAGGATACCGTGCACAACTCTACAGACAAAAGATTCAGTGTTCATTTGGAGCATGCCAATTATGAACTGTATTATAAATTCCTTGGCAATGCTTCCGATTCCATTCCCATGGATACGGCCAATATTCGGGGTGACCTTTATCAATCGGTCCATAAATTCGTTGCTGATTCGTCGGATCAAGCGATGACCGGGGTCAAGTCCTTTTATTTTGCCAAGAGTGTCGGTTTCATTCGGGTGGAAACCGTTGACGGAAAGACACTGGAGATACTCAAGGGAGGGGCTGCGAACAGACAATACCCACTTAGATAAGATTATGAGAAACTGTATCTTCTTTCTTCCTTTCGTTTTTTTGGCAACCTCGTGTAGCAACAAACCCCTTCCCAAGGACGCCAACGATTTCAAACCCAACGAAGACATCTTGACCCAAGGTGTCTCCTTTCAAGTGGATGATGTGGAACCAGCTGATTCACTGATGAATACAGATAAGGCTCGTTTGGCGTTCGAGAATAAATTGCAAAAACAAATCGCATTCTTACCCGAAGAATTTGAGGGGATGGAAGTGGTCGCTTGTGCCAACAACGGGTTGATTCAGACGGTTCAGGAATGTTACGACAACCACCGACCGTTGGTTTTGACGCCGGACGTCATTTGGCTGGCCATCTGCCAAGGAGTCTCCATCCACATCAACGAGCATTATGATTCGCTTAAGGACATTGTTTTTATCAAGGACAAACCCAATCAGATTGTGGTTCGGAATGACAGTTTGGGAAAATCGGCCAAACAGTGGAAAAAGCTCATCAACGATTTCTCCCAGGAAACTAGGAAATACACCAAGGATGATTTCTATTCCTTTTTCGTGCCCTCGTTCTCAACAACCACGGTCATTGAGAAAACGGCTTATCAAGTCACATTGCTGGAGAGTTTCAAGAAGGCGTTCGACTATGTCGCCGAAACCGGTTGTGGTATTCCATCCATCAGAGTGACGGGGACGGTTAAAGATTGGCAAACGATTCAGGAAAAATTAGACCTATTGGATCGAATCGGTTTGGGCACTTGGGGCTCCAATTTGAAACCCATCATCGCCGAGTTTGTAAAGGCTGCTGAAAACAAGCCGGATCCCGTTTTCTGGAAAAGCATTTACAAGGATGCCAGAGAATATGCCCGGTATTCCATTTCGGGTTGGATCATCAAGTTTTTCCCCTACATCAAGGAGTTGGAGGCGGGTGGTGTGTACGATGCCAAAAGGGATGAGTTAAGAACAGGAGAACGTATTTTGCCCAATCCATTCTTTGACGGAGACGATTATCTCAAATCGACACTTTCGACCGATAATTTTCCAACAGGCATAGCGAAAGTGCCGGTGACCTGGATCAATCATTTTACCGGGGAAACGAAGAATATGGAAGTTTATGCCGGGTTCTTTGCCATCAGACAATATACTGACGGTAGCCTTAAGCCGTTTATTTCATGGGCGATATGTGCTGAAAATGCCAAATCGGTTTCGCATAAGTTATCGGAAAATGCCGATTTGACCATGGAGCACCACGATGATTATTGGTCGCCCAATTTTGCCATTGAGGTAACGGATTCAGCCGTATATGATGTGAAAAAGCTAAAGTCGGCATCCAACAGCGCCGTCTATTTGAAAAGTGTCTTGTTGGAGGCTTTGCTGGAAGAAAAAGCATTGCCGCAGGAGTCTTATTTGGACGATACGGTAAGCATCGAGGTTTATTCCAACGGAACGGTAGGGAGAGTGCGGTTGCTTAAATCGGGTGATTTGCAGACAGAAAAGTATCTGACCAAATTTTTAAAGCAATTGCCCAAATCATGGTTTCCTGCCTTAGCCCATCCCATCGATGTGTTGGACCTGATGGAAACCACCAAGGAGGAAGATGCAATGAAGATTAGGGTAAACAGCATCGTGAAGATTTGGCTCCATCAATGATTCGATGGAGATTATCGATGCATCAAATTAGACAAAAGTCCGTTTTTTTACCCGCAACCTTGCGTACTTTTGCAGCCGGTTCTCAATAAAACAAGATGAATAGCAGCAAGAAATATCCTGGCCATTTGGCGTTGTTGGCCGCCAATGTGTTTTTTGGCCTCAATATGGTGGTTTCCAAGAATTTGATGAATGGGGTGGTAAGCCCTTCCGGGCTGAATGCCTTGCGGTTTCTGGCTGGGGCGTCTGCTTTTTTGGTGATCAGCTTGTTTTTGAAGCCGGAGAAAGTGGCCAAAAAGGACATGCTCATTTTGCTCGTGGCGGCGGTTTTTGGACTCATGCTGAACCAAACGTTGTTTGTACAGGGACTTTCCAGAACTTCTTCCGTCAATGCATCCGTTATTTCCACGACCTTACCGATGGTGACGATGTTCGTTTCAGCCTTGATTCTGAAAGAGCCTATTTCGTTCCTCAAGATGCTGGGTGTGTTGGTGGGTGGAACGGGCGCCGTTTATCTCATCATGTCGTCCAGCCAAGGTGCGGGGCACGAAGGCAATCTGTTTGGCGATTTGCTCAGCTTCGGCAGCACCATTGCGTTTTCGCTGTTTTTGGTGGTGACCAAGCCAATTACGCAGAAGTATTCGGCCGTGACGGTGATGAAGTGGCTTTTCCTGTTTGCCGGCTTGTGTTTCATTCCCTTCAGTTTGAAGGATGTGTTGGCGGTGGATTATCGGGGAATGAGTTCAGCAGATGCCTTGTCGCTGGGTTTCACCTTGATTTTTGCCACCATCATACCTTATTTGATCTTGCCCATTGGCCAAAAACGCTTGCGACCCACCACGCAGTCCATGTACAATTACGTGTTGCCCATCGTGACGTTCATCGTGGCGGTGGTGGCCGGAACCAACGCGATGACGCTGCCCAAGGGCTTAGCCACTGGGCTGGTCTTCGTGGGAGTCTACATCGTGACGCGAAGCAAGTCGAGGGCCGACGTGGAGGCAGCTTTGGCCAACCATGCGGAAAAAGTAAAAGCGATTGAAAAAAATTAAAATACTCACTATCATGAAGATGCATTCTGTATTAATCCTACTCTGTTGTTCATTCTCCATTTTAGTATCGGCTGAAACCCCTGTTCTGCAGTACGTCGTTTCCATGCCGAATCCATCGAGTCATCGATTTCAGACGGAATTCCATGTTGCTGGCGTTCAGGGTGATACGGTGCTTTTACGGATGCCCAAGTGGACGCCTGGGTATTACCAACTCATGGATTATGCCTCCGATGTGTTGAATTTGAAGGCAGTTGGAACAGACGGGGAGGCGATTCCGTTCTTCAAGTCGGATGGGAACAGTTGGAAGATTGTGACTCACAACCAAGCATTTACGGTCAATTACGAAGTGATGGCCGCCCAGCTTTTCGTAGCCCGCAGTTTTTTGGATAGCACGCATGCGTACATCGTGCCGGCCAATACGTTTCTGTATGTGGACGGTTGTCTGAACGGGCCGGTTTCAGTCAAAATAAAGCCGAATGCCGCTTGGAAACAACTGGCGACAGGCTTGGACAAGGTTGCGGAAAATGTGTACACTGCTCCCAACTACGATATTTTGTACGATTGCCCGTTGCTCATTGGGAATCTCACGGAACTGCCCTCGTTCGAAATCAACGGCATCAAACACCGCTTCATCGGTTACGAAATGGGTGACTTCGACGGGGACATGATGATGCGGAACATGAAGCGGTTCATCACGGCCGCCACGACGATGCTCGGGGAAGTTCCCTATACGAATTATACGTTTATCGGCATTGGTCCGGGTAGAGGAGGCATCGAGCACCTCGACAACGCGACGGTGAGTTTTACCGGCGATCAATTGAAGAGCGAGGCGGACATCAACGACATGATTTTGTACCTGGGGCATGAATATTTCCACAATTTCAATGTGAAACGGATTCGGCCGATGGAACTCGGCCCGTTCGACTACAACCGACCGAATCGCACCACGCAACTTTGGATCAGCGAGGGGTTGACCATGTATTACCAATTCGTCTTGGCCAAAAGAGCTGGTTTGATGAATGAGCAGAAATACCTGAAGTGCTTTGAGGAGCACATGAACTCGGTTCAAAAGAACCCGGCCCGGTTGGTTCAGTCGATGGTGCAGTCCAGCTACGCCACTTGGGAAGACGGGCCTTTCACGAAACCTGGATTGACCATTTCGTACTATGAAAAGGGTCCCGTGAACGGCCTGATACTTGATTTGGCCAGTCGCCGGGCCACCCAGGGCAAAAAGTCGCTGGACGATGCGATGCGGTTGGTGTACGATACGTATTACAAGAAATTGCAGCGCGGATTCACCGATGCGGAGTTTCAACAGGCCTGTGAAACGGTGGCTGGCACCTCGTTGGTCAAGGAGTTTGAGTATGTGACCACGACTAAAGAGTTCGACTATAATGGGTATTTGAATGTTGTCGGGCTGGTGTACGACGGTAAGAAGTTGAGTCGGTCTGCAACCATGACTGCTGCGCAGTTGGCTGCGTTGAAGGCGTGGATGAGCGAATAATTGGCATTTGTATTGATAAAAAGAGTACATTAGCGGTAACAAATCGATTACCCTGATGAAACATTTTGTAAGCCTGTTTTTTCTCTGCTTCATTGCATTTTGCGTACATGCTCAGGTTGCGCGGACCGTTGAAGTCGTCGCTCCGGGCTCCTTGTGCAACCATTTTACGCAGCAAGAGCAATTTACGGTTACGAAGTTGATTCTGACGGGCAACATCGACGTGAGGGACTTCAAATTCATGAAGGACAGCATGCCCTTCCTTTCCGATGTCGATTTGAGCGAATCGCACATCATGGCGTATTCGGGTCCATATGGAACATCGATGTATGCTTCAGAGTATGCGGCGAATGAGATTCCGGATTATGGATTTGCAGCTTCAAATGAACTTGGGTATCTCAAAAAAATCAAATTGCCAGCGACGTTGACTGGTATTGGTGAACACGCTTTTGCTTTTTGTACAGGGCTGGATACCATCCATCTGTCTGAAAAGGTGGTTTCATTGGACTGGATGTCTTTTGGCGGTAGCAGTGCCGTACTCTCCATCGATCCTGAAAATGCCGTTTTTTGTGATGTCGATGGTATGCTGCTTGACAAGTCCAAACATTTATTCATTTATTGTCCAACCTCCCATACTGGGCCATTGGTCTTGCCTGAAACAGTGGATTCTATAGCCGGCAATGCCTTTTGTGAGTGTCAAAGGTTGGAGTCGGTGGAATTGCCCAAATCGGTTCGATACATTGGTTACGATGCATTTTACTATTGTACTGGCTTGAAGACCTTGATTGTAAACAACACACCCGATAAAATCAAGTTGGAAGAAGAGGCCTTCTATGGAGTCCACACCGATTCCTGTGTGCTGGACGTGCTTTATGGAACGATTTCGAAATTCAGTGCAGCCTATCAATGGAGTAATTTCCGCCAGACCAAAGAACACTCCATCGGTATGGTTTTGAATACGCTTTCCGTCAATTTGTTCAATCTAAAAACCACGGAAACCCTTTATGTTCGTTCGAATGTCAACTGGACGGTTCAGTCCGATCAAACTTGGTTGACATTGGACAAGAACAACGGGATGAACAGTGACACCATCCAATTGAACGCATCTACCAATACCACTACCAAAAACCGGGTGGCTCATGTGTTGATTTCGGGCGAAGGCATTGCTCCTCAAACGGTGACGGTGACGCAATCGGCGCCTGAACGCGTGGTTCATTGCGTCTCGGGTGGTTTGGCGAACGCCTTGAAAGACTGCGATATGGCTTCAATCATGATGCTCAAGTTGGATGGCACGATGAATGCCAGTGATTTCTTTACCATCAACGACAGCATGCCCATGTTGACAAGCATTGATTTGAACGATGTGCAGGTGACTGCTTGTACCATCAAATCTGGGTATTCCAGTTGGCAGGAAACCTATTTGGCAGACGAAATTCCCCAATATGCATTTGATGGAGCATATTACTGCAGATCCTGGAAAGGACTTTCCAGAATCATTCTTCCAAAAAACACCAAAACCATACATTCGGGTAACTTTAGGTCCCTTTTCGCCTTAAAAGAAATCCTTGTTCCAGATTCGGTCACCAGCATTTGGAGTGAAGCTTTTTCACAATGTTTCAGCTTAACAAAATTGGAGCTTGGAAAATCGGTCAGCAGAATCGATGTTGACGCCTTCATGAATTGTCACAACTTGAAAACGGTGGTTGTCCATTCGGAAGTACCCATCCCATTCAACGAATCGTCCTGGGTGTTTGAGAACGTCAATCTGAAACTTACGCAGCTTTACGTCCCCTATGGAACTAAAAAACGCTACTCGGAAGCCGATCTCTGGAATGAATTTGGGACCATCATCGAAGCCAAAACAGGGCTTTTCTCCGAGACCTCCAAAGCAAGATTGGCGGATATGGAGGGTAGTTCGGTTCGGGTGGGCGTTGTTTCCACTACCCCCTGGACTGTGCAGAACAATCAGCCTTGGCTGCAAGTGACTCCTGCTTCCGGCACAGGCTCGGATTCCATCACGTTGATTGCTCAGGCCAATATGCAACAGGTCGCTCGAACCGCCATCGTATCGCTCATAACGGCTGAATTCGGCACCAGGACCATTCAGGTGGTACAGGCCGCCTCGCCAAAAAGCATTCAGATGAAGGCTGGTGAATTGAATAAAATCTTGACCTCCCAGGAAAAGAAATCGATTTCCAATTTGGTGTTGTCTGGAACCATGGACGCACGTGATTTCAGGGTGCTTCATGACAGCCTTCCACTATTGAATTCACTGGATCTGCGAGCGGTAAAAATTCTGGAATACAATGGGGACGGTGCTCTTTATTATTACAACAGCGCCAATCAGGTTCCAAGCTTTGCCTTCTACCGATATGGCCAATCTGCTGCAAATGATCAGTTGGAACATGTTTTTCTGCCCCTTACGCTTACTTCCATCAGCTATAATGCATTTACAGATTGCATCAATTTGATGTCCATCTCACTTCCGAACAACATCAACCAAATTGGTATCGAAGCCTTTTCAGGTTGTTCCAACTTGGCCAAAGTAGACATGCCGAGTTCGTTGAAAGTGCTGGGTATTGGTGCTTTCAAAAATTGTGTCGCACTGACGGAAATGACTTTGGGCGATTCGTTGCTGGTGTTGCCCTTGAGTGCGTTCGAGGGGTGCAAGTCCTTGAAAAGCATTTCCTTGTCGAAATCATTGTTGGTCATTGACGAACAAGCATTCAAATCTTGTAAAAGCTTGACGGAAGTGATAATACCTCCGAGCGTGACGATGATAAACTATTATGCCTTTCAATCGTGCACCTCGCTTCGACGCATCGTATTGAGCGCCTCTCTGCAGTCCATCGGACGTTATGCTTTTCAAGATTGTTACAATATGGCTGAAATCGACCTTCCAGGTTCGGTGAATTCCATCGGTTGGGGTGCTTTTAACAACTGCGGCAGTTTGAATACGGTCTATGTAAATGCCCTTGATGCCTTGGCAATGAACCTCGAAGACGACGTTTTCGGCAATTTGAACTTGAAAACATGTTCGTTGCACGTACCCTACCAGACCAAACCGATGTATGCCCTTGCCCAACAATGGCGCGATTTCGGAACCATCGTGGAAGCGACGAATGGTCTGAAACTGAATGTCAAGGAGGTCATCCTTGCTGAAAATGCGGGTAGTCATTCCTCCATCTTTGTCCGTTCCAACGCGGCATGGACGGTCACCTCCAATCAAGCATGGCTCAGTGTGGCCGACAAGGGCGGTTTCGGTAACGATTCCATTCGGTTTACGGCAACAGAGAACCCATCGCTGAGCGTTCGAAAAGCGATTGTTACGGTAGTTGCGGAAGGTGTTGAACCCCAATGCGTGTTGGTCACTCAAAGCGCTTCTATGAAGGTTGTTACGATTTCAGCCGGGGGATTGTCCAAAGCCTTGACCAAGCAGGAAAAACTGAATTTAAGCAGACTTACGATAAAAGGAGTGATGGATGCCAGTGATTTCAAGACCATTCGAGACAGCCTGCCGAATCTGACGAATTTGAACTTGGCTGAAACCACGGTTGCCAGTTATTACGGTAGGGATGGTGTTTCAAGTGACTATTGGGATAATTATGCAGCCCAAACCATCCCAGCGTACGCTTTCTCCGTTCCATACAACAGCGGAAACATGCTTTTGAAAGAAGTGGTGCTGCCCACGTCCATAACGGATATAGGTAATTCGGCGTTTGCCTATTGCTATGCGCTTGAATCGGTCGTCGTTCCGAATTCAGTCACTACAATAGGGAACGAGGCATTTTCAAACTGCTCAAAGTTGAAATATCTAACGTTGGGAACCTCCGTCAAAACCATTGCTGGTGAAGCTTTTGAGAGCTGTTATGAGTTGACCGAGGTGCTTATGCCCAACAGCGTTGAATCCATTGAAAGTTATGCTTTTAATGGGTGTCACAAGTTGACCAATTTGGTTTTTGGTACCAAATTGGTTTCGATTGGATCGCAAGCTTTTTATGGTTGTGAGCGATTGGTTAATGTGTTATTGCCCAATTCTTTGAAAACAATTGGATACAATGCTTTCTATGCTTGTAACCAATTAAGTCGGGTTTCATTGCCTGCATCACTCACTTTTGTCGATGAATATGCGTTGGGATGTTCGTCATTGCAATCCATTTCTGTCTATGCGCGAAACCCACTCTCATTGAGTGCATCGACTGTTTTTTACAATGTGAACAAGTCGGAATGCATCTTGTCTGTCCCTGCCGGAACAAAGAAACTCTATTCGACCGCCAGTGTTTGGAAAGATTTCACCAACATCGTGGAAATGGAAGCTGCGTTGCCCGAGGAGGCCCTTAGTGGTTTCCGTGTTTACCCGAATCCCTTCAGTGATGGGTTCAGCCTTCAAGGTTTGGAGGATGGTACGCCAATGACGGTGGTCGATATGAAGGGCAACGTGTTGATATCCAAGATGGTATTCAACAATGAACGGATTGAGGCGGGGCAGTTGGCCAACGGTATGTACCTCATTCGATTGCAAACGCCCGAAGGTGTCGTAATACGTAAGATGCTGAAGAAATAGAGGTTACTTGCCAACAGCAATTTTCTTGCCGTCGACCAGGTAGATGCCTTTGTTTAGACCCACCAGTGCTTGGCTGCGTGCGACGTTTGAGCGGATCGTTCGGCCATCGATGCCATAAACTGAAGTTGGTTCGTTGGGGTTGGGAAGGAGGCCGTTTTTGGAAAGGCCGGTGTAGGTGCGGGTGGAAAGGATGATGGAAACCACGGTTTGATTTCCGCCGAAGGTGAAGGTAAAGGAGCCCGAAACGGGGGTGGAAAAGGGAATGGTGTTGGAGCAAAGGACGGTGGCGCCGCTGGCCGTCTTTTGGGTGAACACGTATTCGGTGCTGGTGTGGGCGGTGCCGTTCAATTCGCTGATGTAGGAATCGGTGCCGGCATAGTTGTCGTAACCGGAAAATTTCACGGTGTCCACCTGGATGCCGGCCGGTAGGTTGACGGTGAACTTGACGCCATTGGAAAATTTGATGCCTTGCTCACTGCCGGTGGCGTAGGCTTTCGAATTGGTGTTGGAGATGCTGTAACCCCCGTCAAACGTCCATGGGGAGGCTGAACCCGTGGCTCCATTGTAATAGGTGGAGTTGAGCGTCACTTTGGTGGTGGCGGCGTTGCTGCTTTCCACAATAGTTCCTGAGGTTGTTCCGTTTTCGTTTCCTCCCTCCATAATAGTGTTCACCAAACTGTTCATGTACAATTCCAACATGGTGAAACCGTCTTTGTCGAGCAAGTTGCCGTCGGCTGCGTTTGTTGGGTTCAGTCCATGAGCGGTTTCCCAACTGTCCGGCATGCCGTCTGCATCGGTATCGAGTGGGGCGGGTGTGGATTTCAGTACTGGCCAGGCGTTCCAGTCGGCGGGGGCGTTGGCAGGTTTGTTGTCGTCTTGGGAGTCGATGATGCCGTAGACATCGCCGCTGCCTGCACCGGTATGGGAGGCTGTACTGTTGCGAGTATCGTTCACCATCAGGGAATCCACCCAGTCGCGAGACAGGGAGGCGCCTGCGTATTGAAGCACTTTTTCGTAAGCGACCGCTGGTGTTTGGGTGGTCACGTACATGTAATTGATGGGGGTGGCCAATTTCATAGTGTCTTTGGTGCCCTGTGTGAAGGTATAGTCCACGGCTGAATTCGTAATCTGTTCGTAGATGCCTTTGGTCCAGTTGTCTGCGGTGACTTCGGCGTTGCCGTAAATGTAGTTGCCGTTCACGAAGAACTTGCCCCAGGTGTGCAGCATCGGTGCGAAGGCCGGATAGGTTTCCACATAGGAGGAGGTGCGGATGCCGATGCCGGAGATGCGGTATTGGATGGCGGCACTTCTTTGTTTGGTGCCGGGTCCGGGTTTGTAGTAGTTGTTGACGATGTTCACATTCATGCCTTCACCGCCGTAACAGCCGTTGCCTGCCCAGTTGTAGATGACGTTGTTGCGCATGTCCATGCGTTCGTCGGTCTGGGTGCCGGGACGCGGGCCCAATCGGGGGGTACGGCTGTCGTGGTGGGCCAGCAAGTTGTGGTGGAAACTGGCACCGGAGCCGCCCCAGTTGCCGCCGTAGCCGTGGGCGCCTTTGACATGACCGGCGTTGCGGAGGCTTTGCGAAACGATGCACCATTGAATGGTTTGGTTTTTATTGCCATAGACGGAGCAACATTCGTCGATGCTCCAACTCACGGAGCAATGGTCCACGATGATGTTCTGTTGGTCCATGCCGCCCAGACCGTCGCCTTCGTGGTAGGCTACGTTGATGTTGCCGAGGCGGAAGCGGACAAACCGGATGATGACGTTGCTGGAGTTGATGGTGAAGGGGTAGTCGGCGATGCAGATGCCGTCGCCCGGTGCGGTTTGACCGGCAATGGTGACGTTGCCGCTGGCAAGGCCGAGGGCGGAAGTCAGGTGGATGGTGCCGGAAACGTCGAAGACGATGGTCCTACGGCCGCCTTTGATCAGTGCCCAGCGAAGTGTTCCGGCTGAACCGTCGTCGGCAAGTGAGGTGATGTGGTAGACGGCGCCTCCTCGGCCACCGGTGGTGTATCGGCCAAAGCCTTCAGCCCCAGGAAAGGCAGGGGTCATTTCAGCCATAATGGTGGTTGTAAGCAACAAACCAAATAATACGGGCAGGAATTTCATCAAAGTTTTCATGGGGCAAAATTAAGTAAAACAAAGTAACTGCTTTTTAGCTTATCTGAATGAGGACATATTGCTAAAAATGGGTGGTCGAATTGGCTAATGACGAGAGTCCGGAAATAATACCTAAATTTACGTCGGGTTTTCAACAAAACGAAATGAACACTACGAAACAATATCAAGGTCACATCGCGCTTCTTTGCTCCAGCATCTTTTTTGGACTGAATTTTGTGATTTCCAAGGATGTATTGGCTGTGATCAGTCCAGTAGGGCTGAATGCGCTTCGTTTTTTGGCAGGTGCCTCCGCTTTTTGGCTCATCAGTCTGTTTCTGAAACCGGAGAAGGTGGTTCGAAAAGATATGTGGATATTGTTTGGTGGCTCGGCTTTGGGGTTGATGCTCAATCAGATATTGTTTGTCCAAGGGCTTTCCAGGACGTCTTCCATCAATGCATCCATCATCTCGACGACGGTGCCCATGTTGACCATGATTTTTTCGGCCATGATTTTGAAGGAACCGATTTCCTTGTTGAAGATCTTGGGCGTGCTTATCGGTGGTGTTGGTGCCATCTTCCTGATTCTCTCCTCGTTGCATGGTTACGATAAGCAAAGCAGCCTGTTGGGCGACTTGCTTTGCATGGCCAGCTGTGTGGCTTACTCCTCGTTTTTGGTGATTACCAAGCCGGTGTCGCAGCGCTATTCTCCAGTCACGGTCATGAAGTGGATGTTCTTGTTCGCAGTGGTGCTCATCATACCGTTCAGCCTGCATTCCATAAAAACCATCAATTATGGTGGGTTGGATACACGGAAATTGCTTTCGTTGGGTTTTGTCTTGATTTTTGCCACGATCGTGCCTTATTTCCTCATTCCAGTAGCGCAGAAGCGGTTGAGACCGACCACACAGGCCATGTACAATTACGTGTTGCCCATCGTGGCGACGGCGCTGGCCGTCTATACGGGTACCGGAACGATTACGGTGACGAAAGTGATTGCTTCCGTATTGGTTTTTATCGGTGTCTATATTGTGACCCGCAGCAAATCTAAGGCAGATCTGTTGGCGGCCAAAGCAAATCAGGCACTTGGGGAGTAAATTTGGTCGTTTCAATTAGCCAAATTGAGTTAATATAAAATTAAAAACACTCCCTTTTAATACAATAAACCTTTAATTGGACTATATTAGTAGAATTAATAGTAATTGATTGTATTCTACCTTTATAGTTTATTCATGCAGAATATCCCGCCTGATTTTCTTCAGAGTGTTATCAAGTATGGCTATTTAATCATTTTCGTACTGGTATTCCTTCAGGAAGTGGGTTTCCCAAACCCCATTCCCAATGAATTGGTGATGGTTTTTTCGGGTTATTTGGGTTATACTGGTATGCTTAAAATTCCATTGGTCATTTTAGTCGCATTGTTTGGCGATTTATTGGGGAGTGGCATTCTTTACGCCGTATTTTTCTTTTTTGGGAAAACCATTATGGCTCATAAACCACGTTGGCTACCCATTTCGCAAAAGAAAATAGACAAACTTTCCATGAAATTTAAGAAACAAGGCTTGACTGCCGTCATCATTGGGCGATTGTCTCCTTTTATTCGTGGCTATGTCTCGGTTCTGATGGGTTTGATGAATTTTCCTGCCAAGAAATACGTTTGGGTACTGTGCGGAACGGCTGTTTTTTGGGCTAGCTTTTACGTAATGACCGGCTTTCTGATTGGACCCTATTGGAAATTGGTTTCAACCTATAAAGCCTACTGGATGTTGCTTCCTGTGTTTATGTTGCTCCTTATCGGGCTAATCTTGGGGATTAAAAAGGTCTTTGTACGATTGCAAACAAATAAATTAAAGTAATGAAGTTGCATATTGTGTCCGAATCCGATCATTTCAAGGGTAATGGCGTTTATACGGCATTTGTTAGCCATATTGAACTGATGAAAGGTGTAAAAAATGTGGAGGTCGTTGTGAACAACGAAGGTTATGGAGATATTTTCCATTGTCATACCTGGGGGCCTGCTTTGTTTCTTAAAGGCTTGCGATATAAGGGGCGTCGCATTCTTACCGTTCACGTCATTCCTGAATCCATTGTTGGCTCGTTGCCTTTATGGCCTTTTTTTATGCCGTTGGTAAAATGGTATTTCCGCAAGGTCTATTCTTTTGTCGATGTTTGCATCGCCATTTCACCGCACGTAGAGGAAGCCATTCGCGATTTAGGCGCTAAAACAGAAATTGTGCGAATATCAAATCCGATTTCGACCGAGAAATGGCACGCTTCGCCTGAAAAACGGAAGCAGGGCAGAGCCCTGTTGGGCATTGGCGAGGATGCGTTTGTTATACTAGGTGTCGGTCAACTGCAGGGACGCAAGGGCGTGGAAGATTTTATTGAGGTTGCACGCCAAATGCCCGAAGCTACGTTTGTGTGGGTAGGGGGGCGTCCGTTCAAAGCGATGACGGAAGGGGTTGCCAGAATTAACAAACAAATGGAGCATGCGCCTTCAAACCTGACTTTTGCAGGTATGATTGAATTGGAATCGATGCCGTTGGCATACAATGCTGCCGATATGATGTTGTTCCTGTCGTATCAAGAGAACAGCCCTCTGGCGCCCATTGAGGCGGCGGCTTGTGGTTTGCCCGTAGTCTTTCGAGATTTGCCTGAATATAAATCGCTTTATGAAAATGCGTACATTACGGGCAATGATAATGAAGCATTCATTCACATTGCACGTCAATTGATGCATGATCGGTTGTTTTACACTGATGCAGTCAAGATTTCGACCAATCTGATCAAGCAATTTGACAAGAATATCATTCGGGAAAAGCTGCTTAAGTTGTATACTAGGCTTTACGAAAGGTATTTGATCCATGCTCGCACAAATCGCCTGAAGGCCTCGATTTTTGAAGTTCAAACAAAAAAACGCCTCCAACATCATTTATAATAACTCATAAATAGTGTTATAACTATGGGTTTGAGTTTCGTGGTTTGAGTCATTTTGTTTAAATTTGAATTTCTCACCTAATTGAATGATATGATTTTTACGAACGGAATGATTGAAAAACACGGTTTTCGGAGATTTTTTTTGGTAGTTGGGCTGTTGACTTGCATGCGATTTGCAGGTCTGGCCGCTGATGTTGACAAGCGAAGCATCGGTGATCAAATCGTTTCGTTTCCGGCGGATACGGTGTTGAGCGGTTATTTTTCACCCATCAGGGGGAAGGTAATCAGCCCGTTCGGCTATAGAGGCAAGCATTTTCATTCGGGAACCGACATCAAGCTGCAACACGGCGACACGGTGAGGGCTGCGTTCAGCGGTTTGGTCACCAAAGCTTGTCCGTATTCGGGTTATGGCAATTTGGTGATATTGAAACATCCGAACAACGTTGAAACCTATTATTCGCATCTGAGCAAATGCATCGTTCATATCGGTGACAGCGTGATGGCCGGTCAGGTGGTTGGATTGGGCGGTCGTACCGGCCGTGCCACGACGGATCACCTGCATTTTGAAATCCGCTTCAACCATGTGGCACAGAATGCCGAGAAATACTTCGATTTCAAAAATTGTGAGGTGAAGGACGCCATGAAAGACAAATTGGCATCGTTCACGCTTTTGGTCAGTGCCGACAAACCGATTTCGTTGGTAGCCCTCAATTCGGTACAGTCAACGTCTACCGAATCTACTGAAAAAGCAGATGCCCCTTTGGTAGACGATGCGGTCGTCATACGCAAAGGGGACACCTTGTATTCGCTTTCCAAACGTTTCGGAACGTCGGTCAAGCAGCTTCAGGAGCTGAACAAGTTGGAGGGAACCAACCTACGCATCGGCCGTAAGCTCAAAGTAAAATAATCAGTTACCAGATTTTCACCAGTTTGTCGTTGGGGCGGTACATCTTGTCTCCGGGTTTGACGTGGAAGGTGGTGAAGAACTCCGGAATGTTGGACAACGGGCCGATGATGCGGTACTTGGCTGCCGAGTGCTCGTCGCTCTTCACTTGGTTGGCCAAAGCTTCGGGGCGAATATTCACCATCCAGGCTAAGGCATAGCCCAGGAAGTACCGTTGGTTGGGGTTCAGCCCCGCAATGAGTTGATTTTCCTTGAACTGTTTGGTCTTTTTGAAGGCTTCGTAACCCATCACCACGCCACCGAGGTCGGCAATGTTTTCACCCTGCGTGAGTTCGCCGTTGATGTGCAGTTTGTCCACCACAACGTATTGGTTGAACTGGTCCACAATCATCTTGGTCTTTTGGTTGAACTTGATGCTGTCCTCACTGGTCCACCAATTCTTCAGGTTGCCTTCGGCATCGAACTTGCAGCCTTGGTCGTCGAAACCGTGGGTGATTTCATGGCCAAAGGTGGAGCCGCCGATGATGGCGTACAAAATGGCGTCGTCGGCCATCTTGCCTTCGTAACCCGGAACGGTGATG
>Ga0302213_1000170_pt1 | contig 41329 bp, 31 predicted proteins | sample II_Fen_N1_2_FD_194583 | JGI IMG/M metagenome (GOLD analysis project Ga0302213, IMG submission 194583) | Peat permafrost microbial communities from Stordalen Mire near Abisko, Sweden - II_Fen_N1_1 | ecosystem: Environmental > Terrestrial > Soil > Wetlands > Permafrost | place: Sweden: Abisko...
GTAAATCTACGCCATTCAAACAAACTACAAAACGATTGCCTTCATTCAAACTGAACATAACTTTTTTATGGCAAAGGTCAGGCAATTCTAAATTAAATGAAATACGGCGGATTTGGGATGCTTACGATTCATATGCTATACTGCCTTGAATAACCAGATTGAACAGGCATCACTTAGAGAGAAAGGAAAATCTTTCAGTTGAATACAAAACATTCATTTACAATATAATACTAGTCGCTAAACTGATAATATTTAGGTAACTGAAGTATTCAGCAGGTAAGGATTATTAAGAGAAACAATCTGTCAATTTTATCTGTAAGTAATCAATATTAAATAATGATACATTTTCTAAAACAGAATGGTGGCATTCTTTCATTTATTATATTCCCGACCACCAAACCCTCAAAGGGGGATTTAAAACGCCGTATTTGAAAAACACCAATCCGTAAATTTAATCTTGGAATGCACTCTTAACCTTCCTTGGGGGGGGTTGGTAGTCACAACTAAAAACAGTTCCTTAAATACTTTGAATTACTTATCTGTCAGAGAGTCTGATGTTTTTAGTTCAGCTTAAACTCTATGATTTGCATTACAGTTATTACTATCTCCCGCAGACATTCGAACCCTCTCATAAAAAAAACATGAATCGTTTAATCCACTATACTTCCCTGCTAAATAAAAAGAAACGTACCATCATCCGACAGTACGCTTCATCACTAAATTCAATCTTCAATACAAACTATTATCCAAACAAACTCATAGTTTTTTTACTCTCTAAATGCAAATCATATTCGCAGTAATAATTACGATTTCCTCCTGCGTTCTTGAAAATTATTTTTCAAGAATCATTATTTCATTCCTGTAATTTTATTCTTTTCAATTGAAGAAGGGAGTTGTATGGTCTCTGACCCTCCAATAATCTTCACCACTTCCGGTAGATTTTTAGGATAAATAAAATCTTTAAGTTCGAAGTTTTTTACATTTTGAAGGGTAAGTGATGCTCCGGTTTGCTGCATGATGTGCACATTTTTAAATTTTATCGATTCCGATTCACAGATCAATGCTCCAAAACGGGAAGTAATTATGGTGTTCTCGACATTTATATTGGATATTTTCATTTCGGGAAGCCCATTGAAAAACATAGCCCGACGAGCATTTCTGGATACAATATTCTTTATATAAATATTCCTGAACGACGGTGTTTCGATAGTTACAGGCGGTATCTGACCGGTGGCTGGTGTAACATCTCCATCCTCCAACGATTCGGAGGCCGATTTACCACCATAGTATAAATCAAACAAAAAAGAATCAGTAACAATATCGAACATATAAATATCACTGATATATATATTCTCCACCAGTCCTCCTCTTCCACGGTTACTCTTGAAACGAAGACCGACATCAGTCCCTAAAAACTGACAATTCCGAACTGAGATATTCCTTACACCACCCGACATTTCACTTCCTACTACAAATCCTCCATGCCCTTTAAACACCTTGCAATTGTCTACAATGATATTTTCTGCCGGACGGGCTCGCTTACGGCCTTCCTCATCTTTTCCTGATTTTATACAAATGGCGTCGTCACCTACATCGAAACTGCTGTTTACGATCAGTACATTCTTACACGATTCGACATCAATGCCATCGCCATTTTGAGCAAAATTAGGATTACGTACCGTCACATTATCAATAATGACATTGGTACACATCAGTGGATGAATATTCCAGCTTGGTGAATTTTCAAACAACACCCCCTGAAGAAACACATTATTACATTCAATAAAGTTAATCATAACCGGACGAAGAAAGTCCTTAATGGCAAGCCAGGAAGAATCTGTCATAATTCCACGGGGTACATTCGAATCACTGATTGATTCGCCCTTCATTGATCCCACTGAAGGGAACCAATAAGTCGGATCTTTCAATACGCCCCCCGACTTAATCACTTTCTTCCAGTACACATCAGTTACTTTCGACTTTTTTAAAGGGCGCCAGGCTTCCCCTGAACCATTTATCGATCCCTCACCTGTAATTGCCACATTCCAGGCATTGCGTGCCGATATGGGCGACTGGCAGCGACGGGTTTCCAGTCCTTCAAAAACAGTATTTACTAAAGGATACAACTTAAAGTCAGGTGAAAACAGGATCAATGCACCCTTATCTAAATGCAAATTGATATTCGACACCAATTCAATCGGACCTGTAAACCATACTCCTGCCGGTACTGTTAACTGACCGCCCCCTTTTTTGGAAAGTGCATCAATTGCGTTTTTAAAAGCAGTGGTATTCAGTGTATAACCATCACCAAACCCCCCAAAGTCGTTTATAGAAACAATGTTGTTTTTAAATACAGGAGCTTCTGTCTTTTCCATTAAAAATGGAAGATTCTTGTATAAATAGTCATACTTATTCTTTGCCTCCATCACTGAAGGGAGCAGAAAAAAGCACATTATATAGAAGGGTATCAGCATTTTATTTGACATACACATTGATAATATAATTGATTATTAGATAAATACAACACAGGGATTAAGGTTTGTAAAATTATTGAAAAACAACATTTCAAGATGTTTATTTAAGTATTGAGCATCACACCCAATACCTAAATAAAAGCTTTCAGAACATACTCCGGTATCTGCTTCGTGTATCTTTACATGCAGACCGAGGTTCAGAGATAAATCACCAACTTATTGAGGCACCGGTACCCTTACCTAGCAATGTTGCATTTGTTATAGTCAGATTACCCGTAGCGGCATCAACAAAACCGGGATCAAGCAATGTTTGAGTACCGGAAGCATCAACCTGAGCATTAACGATAGCCGACACTAAAAACTCTGCAGCATTGAAATAATCATTCTTCGAGAATGTCACTTTTGTAGCCGGCTGATTGGTGTATAATCCAAGTGAATTTGCAACAACACTGTTGGTGAAAGTAATTTGATTGTTTAAAAAGCGAACATACAACAGGCGCTTCGTAGCTAAATTGCTTACTGTATTAAACGTACAATGATCAACACTGGCAACCGATACTTTACCCGGGAAACCGGAAGAAGCGTCATCCAATCGAATAAAGTCACGTGCTGGTGCACAATTTGAGAATGCGGAGTTTTTCAATGTCAGACTCTCCAGACATCCTGAACGAACGTCAATACAATCGGCACTATTTGTTAGGATATTCAAGACCTTGCAATTTTCAACTGTTATCGAAGCAATATTCACAGCAAGACTTCCTGTTGAAACTAACGATTTGTTGTAATTTTTCACTACACAATCTTTTAGTATGAAATTGCCGTAAACAGCAGCTGTCGTAAATTGCAGCACATGGTCAAGATTCAAAGCCGTAGCTGTTGTTCCATCGAGAATAACATCTCTGACTGTCAGTGAAACATTGGCCGTTGCCATTTTAAAATAGGCATGAATAATTGGCCGGATACTTGTTGAATAACCGCGGATTATTAAATTCTTAGTTATTTCCACAATCTGCCCACCAGGGAGGAATTCATCAGTACCTGATGTTGGTACAATAACGATTCTTGAACCTGCCGTTGCATTCTGTATGGCAGTCAGCAAATCGCCTCCCTGATTAACAACAATAGTTCCATTAGCCGTTAAGTCCATCTTACTTGTAAATGAAGCACTACCACGGGTTTTTGTACCAATTAATAGTTTGGCAGCATATTTTGTATCCTCAGCCAGACCGGTGACAATAGCAGTACCTGCCGTAATTTCAGCTGCTGTTACAGCATGTTTGACTTCTGTAGTTCCGGCAGTAAGTATAATTTCAGATGCCGTCTCGCCAGCCTTCCAATGTAACGTCACCTGCAATGCCTGAATATCCGATTCAGCAACAGCAGTCATAATCTGTTCAGCATCGGTTTTGAAAAACACACCGGACCATTTGGATTCTGCAATATTTTCTCCCAGTGCTTTTACCCGTGCTGAATATTTTGTTTCTCCGATCAGACCATTCGTAATAGTATAAGGCAACTGATCTTCTTTGATTCCGGTAATTGTCATCGCAGGGGTTCCTGTAAAAGTAAGACTGTCATCAGCAAATACTTCGACAGTATAACTTTGAGCCCCGCTGATTTTTGCCCAATTTAATCTGACCTGGGTTTTATTCACCACTTTAGCTTCCAGACTAATCGGTGAAAACATGCGGGATAAGTTTAAGGATGTAATTTCCGAAGTTAAATCGTCACACCCTGTCAAAAACAACAAAGCAGCACAACCGAATAGACAGGTTATTTTTTTAAATATTTTTTTCATCTTTCTTTTTTTTTTAAATCCCGGAATTAATATCCATAATCATTTGTAAGTGTATTATTACTTGCATCGAGCACTTGTTGAAAGATCGGCCAGAACTGATGGGTATCGGGTTCTTTTAAAAAGAGGGAACTGATTTTATCAGGTGTCAGATTGTTTACACCATTGCTTGTAAACCAGCCTTTATTTGATTCGTAATTTAAAGCAGCACCTTCTGCATCTGTATTTCCATGCTCCAGCCCGTAGATATCCAGTGTTTCACCATCTGCTTTGGTTTTATAATATATTTTTTCCGGCAGATCGGAATATTTACCTGTTCTGTTCGCAAGTGCTGTCATGTTTACTTTAGTTTCATTAAGTTTCACTGATAATAAATTCCAACGAATTAAATCGGCTTTTCGTAACATTTCACCACTAAATTCGAAAGCGCGTTGATCGACGATAGCAGTAAAAAAGGCAGCTTTACTTGCAGTGGCAGCAGCTATTATTTCATCTACTTTACCTGCATTGGTAGGAAATGCCCGATCGAGTATTACTTTCAAATAAGGCGCTGCAGTAGCAGCATTGTCTATTTCATTAATGGCTTCAGCCGCCATTAAATACACATCGGCTAAACGCATGCATTGCCAGTTAATTCCATCGTCGTTCGTAGAAGTTACAATTCGTTTCATCCACTCAAATCTCAGCTTCCCGAAACACCAGGAACTAATTTTACGTGGAACCTGTTTCCCATCGGTCCACTCGTAAGGAATACAGGTTATATTCCTGCGGATATCATCTTTATCATAATCATAGAACAAAGTTGGAAGCGGCCCATTAGCGCCTCCTGCAGCTAGTTTTGTATATTTATCCACATTGGTATGCTTAATGCCTAATGTGTAGAGTACGCGCCCACGACCTTCCGAAAAAGGGATTTCAAATAAAGATTCTAATCCGGCTGCCAGTTTTTCCTCACACAGATTTCTGAAGTTCTGTTCAAAAGTTCCAAGTTTACAGGTTCCGCTGCCAATTATATCAAGACATTCCTGTTTTACAACCGGATATAACTTTTCAACTGTAAGTTCAGGATCAGTACTTCTTCGGAGTGTACCATCCGGGCGTTGTGAGTAACCGGCTGCCGCCAAACAAATCCTGGCTCTGAGTCCTTTGACAAATGCCTTATTCACCCGTTCGGTAGTAGATGTTGCTGTTGTTTCATTGGGCCATGGCACCAGTGTTTCTGCTTCAGCCAGGTCGGCAATAATTTGTTTGTAAATCACATCCCTGTCTGATTTAGGAATATAAACCGTGGTGCTATTTACAGGTTCAAAACGTGCCGGCACGTCACCCCAGGCTTTAATCAAATCATTGTAAATAAATGCCCTCAGCGTAAGTGCTTCGCCTAAAAGTTGGGCAAGCTCTTTATTTACAGTTACATTTCCGTAAGTTCTGAGTCCTCTGATACACAGATTAGCGCGTTCGATGCCTTCATATATTTTAATCCAGGGACCATTTGCAATCCCATTAGTATACGTGTTCATTTGGGTACTCCCTACTTTGGGATCATAAGCGGTTAACAACGCACGGTCATCCGTTATATTTTCGGATGAATTGTACCATTCGGTATCGGTGTTAATTCCATAGAATGGTATAAAACGTCCCCGATATGAGTTTGTTTCTCCAAAGGATTGATGGATTCCCATCACTGCACCCTGAGCCAATACAGGAGTTGAGAAAATGACTGCCTCGTCCAGCGACGATTGAGTCGGTGCTTCCAACACATCTTTACAGGAGTTCAGTGCTCCTGTAAACAATACAGCTACTAAAAATATATATATTTTATTTTTCATTTTTCTGTTATTTACTGGATTAGAAATTCAAATTAAGACCAACTACAATCTGACGACTCTTTGGATAGGCTGAATAGTCGACTCCAGGTGTCAGAGCTGTATTTCGACGGGTAGATACTTCCGGATCGAACCCGGTATAGTTAGTCAGACAAAATATATTATACCCGGTTACATAGAAACGTAACTTTTCGATCTGCACTTTTTTCAAGAGTGATTTTGGTATAGAATACCCCAGCGACAGTGTATTCAGCCGAAGGAATGAACCATCTTCAATGGCCCAATCCGACAGAACATATTTAGACATATAGGGTGACCACAGGGTCGTATTGGCATTCATGGCGGCTAATTGATCCGGATCATTATTGATGGTTCCATCAGCATTCAAATTCGTCCATCTGTTACCATCGGCCATAGTTGATATCATATTCCTGTATTGATATTTACTGGTTGAAGTATATTCAATTTTATTGGCGTTATAAATTTTATTTCCATAGCTCCAATTGAAATTGGCCGATAAATCAAATCCGTAAAGACGTGCATTAATTGAAAAACCACCTGTATGGATTGGGTTGGTATCACCAATGATTCTTTTGTCTTTCGTATCATCCGAAACAATGCTGTCATTATTCAGGTCTTTTAGCTTCATGCTTCCTGGACGAAGGGTACCAATAACTGCCGAACAGTTAGTCACCCCTTTTTTCAAAATCCACTTCTTGGTTGCTGCATCGTATCTGTCGAAGTCAGAGACTTCGTAACGACCGTCAGAGACATAACCGTATATTTGTCCGACAGAGCCTCCTGTTGCCACTAAAAAATCAGACCCAATTTCAGTCGAAGCCCAACCACTTGAAGCACCAAAATCTTTCATTTGACCCAAGGATTTAATGGTATTTTTATTAAAACCGATATTGGCACTAAAGCTTAATCCTACATTTTTCTTCTCGATGGCATACCAGTTAAGAGTGCCTTCAATGCCCCTGTTTTCAGTTTCTCCCATATTCCGGTATTGAGTGTCGTAACCTGTTCCGGGAACAGGAAAGTTGATTAGCAAGTCTTTCGTTGAATTTATATAGGCTTCAATGGATCCACTCAGGCTGCTCTTGAACAATGTGAAGTCAAGACCGAGATTTCGAGTGATCGTCGTTTCCCATTTCAGATCAGGGTTTGCCATTATTTTAGCCGGACCCCAGTAAGAAGTCACATTGTCAATCCAGGAAGTCGGGTTCGAAGCATACGATTGAACCATTTGACCCGAAGGGATATTGTTATTTCCGGCTGTACCTAAACTGAACCGTAATTTCAAATCATCCATCCAATTCGTAGTGTTTTCCATAAATGGTTCGGAAGAAATACGCCAGGCTGCTGCTGCCGAAGGGAAATAACCCCATTTGTTATCCGTTGAAAATTTACTGGAACCATCAGCACGAAAAGTAGCACTCAGCAAATACCGGCTTTTATAATCATAATTGGCACGTCCAAAGAATGAAAGCAAGATATCATCGGGCGAGAAATTATCATCCACCGAATAAGGAGTGCCCTGAGTAGACAGTTTGAATGCATTATTCGAAGTAAATCCTGCCGGGAAACCATGAACAGTATTGGTTAATATATTTTCTTTTGTTAGAATATATTCCTGACCCATCAATACATTTACATGATGATTGGCACTACCCAACAGTTTTTTAAAGTCATAATTCAGGGTATTGGTATTACGTATTGAATTCCGCGAAGTATTGGTCAGAATAATGGCAGGAAGTCCCTGGAGTGCTGCAGCAGGTGCATTTTTTACATAGTAGGTTGTAGTACCGTAAAACCGGCTGTCATCATTTTTGTAAACATCATAACCGACTTCCGTTTTTAGTTTGAAATTATTGACAATTTCCCACTCGGCACTACCGGACATGTTAAAGGTCATACGTTCCTGTTTCCGGTCATTATCGGAGATGGCAACCAAAGGATTATACAGGTTTCCTAAATCGGTATCGTCGGAGGAGCCGCTTGCCGAAGTCAGATTTTTCAAAGGGAACGGCGTGTAAATCATGGCATATTTCAAACGTGAATCGGCACTTGATTTTTCGTTTTGTTCATTCGCACCACCACCAAGAATTTCAGTCCCCGAATAGCGGGTCGAAAAGTCGAGAGTGATTTGTTTTGTGGGTTTATTGGTCAGTTTAAAATTCAGATTATCCCGCTTGAAACTTGATTGTTGCATAATTGCTTTATCGTCGATGTGACTATAGCTGAATGCAAAATTACTTTTATCGGTACCTCCGTTAATGCTCAGGTTATGATTAAACGTAAAACCCGTCCGTCCGAATACCTGATTTTGCCAATCGTTTGTGGCCACATCATTATATAAATCAATGTCTTTGTAACTGCCAAACAACTTTTCGTAAGAGTCAGCCGCTCCGTTATTGGCAAGCAGCGCCAATTCATACTGCCACTTGGCATAGTCGGGTGCTGAGAGCACAGACATTGTTTTAGCTATTTTTTTCCAACCCACATAGGCATTGTAGTTCACACTGATTTTTCCTTCCTTGCCCGATTTGGTGGTAACAATCACAACGCCGTTTGCACCACGCGAACCGTATATGGCCGTAGAGGAAGCATCCTTCAACACATCGATTGTTTCAATGTCACTGGGTGCAATGTCATTAATTGACTGAACGGGGAAACCATCAACGATAAACAAGGGTTTGTTGTCACCCGTAATGGAACCTCCACCACGTACACGGATTTTCATTTCCGCATCCGGAGAACCTTCAGTCGTGGTTATTTGAACGCCCGCAAGTTTACCGGACATAGCCTCCAAAGCCGAAGAAACAGGAACGGCTGCTATGGCCTGAGCATTTATTGAAGATACTGAGCCGGTAATGTCTTTACGTTTTGCAGTTCCATACCCAATTGCAACCACTTCATCCAGCAGTTTTGATTCATCTTCCAAAACAGCATTGATTTGTGTTCCGTTTATCACAACGTCGAGGGTTTTCATACCTATGTATGAAAACACCAATACTTTCCCGTTTTCAGGAACATTTAATTTATAGTAGCCACTCAAGTCGGTAATTGTTGCCACCTTTGTTCCTTTTACAATTACAGAGGCTCCGATAATTGCTTCACCCGACGGGTCTTTTACAACTCCGGAGATCGATCTTACCTGTGCACTCAAGGTACTAAAGGCAAAAACAGCTACCAGAACTGTCCCCACCATGCGATTGAAAAACAGCTTTTTTACTTGCTTTACTTCTTTCATTGTTTTTTCATGTATTAGATATTTATTGTACTAGTAGATTAACGGAACAAAAGTATTGATTTGTTTTGTCCAATTTGTGTAAAAAATGACGTTTATCAGTGGAATTTTTGACTTAATTACATTTTTCTGTTCATAGACTGATTCCAGATCCCGCATATCATTGATTAAACCTGACATTTGAAATACCCTGATTTGAAATAAACAGTTTCAAGAATATCCCTGATTTGTTACTATTTATGCCCATTCTTAAAATCAGAGGTTAAGAAAATAAAGTCGAAGACTCATTTTGAGAACAGAAATGACGACTTGATTTTTTTACAAGTTGCAAACTAAAAATCCGCCATCTGTCATTTTTATGTTTTTATGCCGTTTTTATGAAATAATCTGTATCTTTGCCACTCACATGCTTAGAAATTGTAATCAAGCGGTTGATTATTCAAATGCGTACCTGCTAACCTGAGTACGCTATTTTTTTAAATAAAATACAATCTAAAATTAATAGAATCATTCACAAACACATCTTTTCCGATTATGCAAGAAATTAAATTCTACAGTGGTGAAAACATTCCGTTGGAACTTCACAAAGTACGTATTGTACAAAAATTAAACCTGGTGCCGATCGAACGCCGTCTTGAAGCACTAAACGAAGGTGGGTACAACACGTTTCGTCTCAGCACCAAAGACGTTTTCCTGGATATGCTTACCGACAGCGGAACAAATGCCATGAGTGACAACCAACTTGCCGCCATGATGCAGGCTGATGATGCCTACGCCGGATCTCAGAGTTTTGTTCGTCTTCAAAAAGCCGTTGAAGATGTATTGGGAAAAAAGCTGCTCCTTCCGGTTCACCAGGGACGTGCTGCCGAAAACATCATTTCTCTTGCCTATGTAAAAAAAGGCAGCCTGATCCCCATGAACTACCATTTTACCACCGCCATGGCTCATATCACCCAGAACGGGGGTAAAATAGCAGAACTACTTTACGACGAAGCCTACAAAATCAATTCGGATCATCCTTTTAAAGGAAATATGAATATTGAGAAGCTGGAAGAAGTGATTAAACATCATGGCGCCAGTACCATTCCCTTTATTCGGATGGAAGCTTCGACCAACCTGATCGGTGGTCAGCCGTTCTCGGTACAGAACCTGCGTGATGTACGTGCCATGGCCGATAAATATGGTATCCGACTGGTGCTTGATGCCAGCCTGCTGGGCGAAAATGCCTACATGGTCTTGAAACGGGAAGAAGAATTTAAAGATTCTACCATGGGCGAAATCCTTAAAATAATGACCGGTATGGCCGATCTGGTTTATTTCTCAGCCCGCAAGCTTAGTTCATCCCGTGGAGGCGGCATGTGTACCGACAGTATGGTCATCTACAAAGAACTTGAAGCATTGGTTCCTCTCTACGAAGGGTTCCTCACCTACGGGGGTATTTCCATTCGCGAAATTGAAGCCATGGCGGTGGGTCTGTATGAGACCCTGGATGAAACTATGATTTGTCAGAGTCCTTCTTTTATCAAATATTTAGTGGATGCATTGGACGCAAAGGGCATTCCGGTTATCAAACCAGCCGGCGTGCTGGGAGCTCACGTGGATGCCATGCAATTTTGTGCGCACATCCCTCAAACACAATATCCTGCTGGCGCACTGGCTTCGGCGTTGTTCCTGATCTCCGGGGTTCGTGGCATGGAACGTGGATCCATCTCCAACCAACGGGATGAATACGGCAATGAAACGTATGCCGACATGGAATTGCTCCGTTTGGCGGTACCCCGTCGTGTTTTTACCCTCTCACAGATTAAATATGTGGAGGACCGCCTGAACTGGCTATATGATAACCGACTGTTGATAGGAGGATTACGTTTCGTGTATGAGCCACCAGTACTCCGCTTCTTTATGGGTGGACTAGAACCGGTATCCGACTGGCCTCAAAAACTAATGGCCAAATTCAAGGAAGATTTTGGGGAAAGCCTGTAAAATCATTTACTATTTTTCTATTTACAATTTACAATTTAAAGACACCGGATGATTCAATTCATTCGGTGTCTTTCTTTTTGTAAGGAAGATTTTGGGGAAAACCTGTAAAATCATTTACCATTTTTCTATTTACAATTTACAATTTAAAGACACCGGATGATTCAATTCATTCGGTGTCTTTCTTTTTGTAATGAACTATGGAAAAAATAAACCCAAATAACCCCAAGCCCCTAATAATAAATCGGGATAAATGACTGGTATATTTAGATTTGTATATGTGTCATTTATAGTTTTGAAGAAGATTGTCAGATCGTTTTTTAAAGAAGAAATTAATTTTTCTCACTCTCACCTTCCTCGCCGCTCACTCCTCACCTCTCACTCCTTCCACCTACCTTCTATTATTCTCCTGTTCCCGTTTTAAAAACAATGGGTGTTCTATGGATTTTCATTGGGTGTTGATTGAGGTTTCAGAGGGTCGGGGCCCAACCAAGGCCCAACCAACCCCCTACCAACCCCCTACCAACGCCCAATCGATGCCTAATCAAAAAAGGACAATTACAGGAGATAAACAGAGGGGAATTGGTTGATTTGGGTGATTGGGTGATTGGGTGATTGGTTAATTGATCTGCTAAACTCCTGCTTACTTTTACCTAAATAGCGAAGTTAATAAGGGGCGATAAAGGATTCGTACAGGGCTCATTCGGATCAACCTATTTGAACAGAGTCGAAATCAGATACCAACCATATACCAACCTACTCTGAATACCGGATGTTTTCAGGAGAAGAACTAAAGCCGAATAAGAGCAAATACAAGATGGTTAAATGTCAAAAAACAGACCTTTGCCGGTAAATCAAGCATATTTGTTTTATAAAAAAATCCCGGATGTATTAAACGCTTACCGGTTCTGTCATTTATTTTGAGATCCTTCTTCCTGTTACTTTACAATTCACCTGGCATGTCAATCCGGAATGCGTCAATCGGGCAAGAAGTTCATAAAGATTTTGCTGCCCTCATTTCCGGTTTTCTATAAATAGCTCAATTAAATTGTATATCAGCGGTTCATGGATACTCTCAAATTCAGTGGAACAAAAAGGAAGCAAGTATACATTTAAACCAATTTACTCATCAAACATTGTGATTAGGGTATTTATAATGTGTGTTTTACCTTTATCATTACTAAAGTAAGCTTTTTAAAATAATAAGATTGTCAATTAATACACGTTATACGCCAAATTTTCCACAACCGGAATAAAACAGAACTGTATTTTTGCATCGATTAAATATTCTTTTATTGTTAACCCTATTATTAAATACGTATGAGAAAAAAATTTTACTTGTCGGTTTTTGCTGTGATGCTGTTCATTGGCTATGCACACGGACAAACAACTTATGATTTCAGGGACGGAACCCTGATCGCAGATAAGCAGAGCACTGATGGCTCTCTTAAACTCGGAGGTGCATATTTGTATAACAGCGGCGGATACGGTTTGGACCTAAAAAACGGGAATGTGATTAAAATCGCAGTTGCCGGAAGCAGTACCCTGAAATTCGTAGGGTCGCAATATTCATCCTTAAGTCTGATGGGCGTATCGAAAGCCGGGATTCAATTAGGTACTCAGGCTACAAAAGTGACTACCGACAAGGTCGACACCTACGATTTTGTTTACTATGGCGTGGCAGACACCCTGGTATTTACTTCGGTATTAACCGGTGGGGGCGGATCGGACATTTATCTTCCATCGATTGTGGTTACTCCTGCTCAATCCGGTGGCGATGTTGCATTAACTTCACCTGTTAAGAATATTATTTATAACTTCGATTTAAGGAATGGAAGTATCATTCCAACAACGACATCAGGCAATACGCCTATTCTATCGGGGCTTTTCAGTCTGACAGTGGGGAGTTTGAATACCTACGGATACAATGGTACGACACACGGTTCGATAATAAAACCGGGAAATCAGATTACGTTGCAGGTAGCCGGGAATTCTACGATAAAAATAGGAGGTTGCCAGTATTCCGCGGGGAATATCGGGATTTCGAGCACAACCGGCATCTTTGATGTCACTTCAAAAGCGGCATCTTCAGCCTGTTATCCTGCATCAACAATCGATTTTCGGTATGTAGGAACAGCAGGTACCGTAACGTTGGGATTCACAGGAACGACTTACATCCCCTATATTTCTATCGTTCCAATACCTTATGCTGTAGAATTAACCCCTTGGGTACAGAAAGCCGGCGAAATAGTTGTAAACGGAGTAGCAGTCGATCTGACAGCCGGAGCTAACGCAACGGCGAATCCTACGTTAACGGTAGCTGCCGGAACGGTGATCAGTACAACTCCCGACATTGCTTCTATACGGATCAATCTGGCCGGGAAATCGTTAGCCGCTGTGCCAACCTCCTATTCGGGAAACATTTCAGGAGTCACCGTAAGCGGCGATACCCTGCTGGTTACTTATGCTGATGCGGCTACCAAGCCATACAGCTATAAGATTCTTGTCAAAGACAACAGTGCTTCTGTCTCGGCAGTTCCGGGGCAAACCTATAGCTATATGTTTATGGATGGGAGTGTACTTCCCCAAACATCTTATTCATCATTACGTTACAACACATTTATCACTTCTGATGGAATTCTTACGTTGAACAGCAATACCGCAACAACAGCCGGTCAATTCGGATACCACGATTCGGCCCATGGTGCAGTGTTGTTTTCGGGCAATTCTATGAATTTTATTGTAGCCGGAAATGCAACCATCACTTTCAGTACCTGCATGTACGGTGCTGCCGCCGATGCTGTATTTAATGTTACCGATGCATTAGGGAATGTATTGGGAACTGTTCAGGGAACTGATAAAGGGAGCACTACTGAAAATACGCATAGTTTTGCCTATAACGGCCCTTCGGGTGTTATCACAGCTACATTAAACAGCGTGTTGGCTCCTACAGGTGAATTCTACATTCATGGGGTTTCCGTTGAAAATGCAGCCCGGATAGTGAAGACCGTAAAAACGGACGTCTGGGACTTTGGTGCCGCCCAACTGGATACTGCCAGATATAACAACAAGCTAAACGTGGCAACTATCAATGGATGGTATGCTTCTACAATTATAGTGGGATCCACAGCAAATACCCTCCCATCGTTTACAGCAGGGGTACTTAGCTGGGTAGGTGTCGGTACCAGCGACCGTTTGAGGACGTCCAACACGAGTCTGACCCGGTATGATGCAAACAGTTGTCCTTCCTATGTTACCACCGGTACGAAAACAGATACATTGACTGGTGCTATTTATGTAAATTCATCCGCAGCCAGTAGCAGATATATCGGCCTGACCCTGAGTGCCGATGACGAGGTAACCCTCTATACTAAAGCAGGAAGCAGTGCCGGAAAACTAACCTTCCAGTACATGGCGGATGATACTCAGAAAGATGTTGCAAACACCACTACCACAGTAGGTATTGTAAAATATGTAGCTAAGAAAGCAGGAGCTTACCACATCTACAATACAGTGGACAAACCGTTCTATTTCAGGGTTTTAAGAAAAGACGCAACGTACTCAACCCTCAGCGGATACCTGAATCTGACGGATGCACCGGGTATTCCGGAGGGTTACAGCGTTATTTTGACAAATGCCGCCGGTAAATCTTGGAGTAACACGATTCCTTCGGGTGGCACCAGTTACAGCCTGAAGGTTCCGGCAGGATATACTTATTCGTTGAGTCTTGGCAATGCCAATGGGTATATCATCACTAACGGAGCTTCAATAACGCTTACGGCTGATGCAACACACGAAATAGCTGTCAAAAAAGTGATAACAAATGTATTAAGCGGTACAATTACCGGTCTTACCAACACACAGTTGTCTAAAGTATCACTTACCTTTACCCCAACAGTTGCGAAAATATTTGTTCCGGCACCTGTAATCAACGCTGCAACAGGCACGTATTCCGTGTCTATAGAGCCTAATTGCAATTATAAAATTACCGCAACAGGGATCAACGATTATTCTGTCAACCAGGACATGATCAACATCAAGCGTGATTCGGTAAGAAGCATTGATTTCATTGCTAAACCGGTTTATCCGGTTACGCTCACAGCCGATGGGTTGAGTGAAGCACAGAAAGCACTGTTGATAACTACATTTACCAATTTGAACGAAACGGGTTATTCGTATACGTTCACAGGTCTACCTGGAATAGCATTAAGGGACGGTGTTTATAAAATCTCCTGTGCAGGTTTGGATGCGTATCCATTGCAGCTGGGAGCAACATCCAATTTAAAAGTCAATGGTGAAACGACATCAAAAACACTTGGCTTTACAGCAGTAACCGATTGGTCATTTGACGATGCCACCATTACCAGCGGTACAACAACTTCGTATAAGGGCATGGTATTCACAGGGACCGTTTCGAATAATATTGCCAGCGGGCATTTAATACTTACCGGAACCGGAACTGCTAAGGTGCCAGTGAATCCGGGACAGAAGTTAGTGATCACCTATTATTATTCCGCTAAATTTATCGTAGTGCCGCTGGATACGGTGAAGACAGCAAGTAACAGCACCAGTATCCTCGAGACAAAAGAATATATTTATTCAGGCACCACTCCGGGTTATATGACAATAACCAATGTAACCGGAACAACGACCTATCTGCCGGATGTGAAAGTAGCCACAACATTGCCTTATTCGGCCACTATCACAGTGGGACCTGATAAGCAATTCCAGACAATCACCGATGCGCTGGTTGCTGCACGTGCCATGATCCGTCCATCCAAACAACGGGTTGAGATAGTGGTTGATCCGGGTAACTACGAAGAGATGCTGACTATCGACGTCGACAACATTTCCATTGTAAACGCTTCATCAGCTCCTTCAATTGCGTTGGCTAATAAAGGCATTGCAATTGATGCCAATGCTGTCAGAATTACTTCTTACTATGGGCACGGGTATAATTATTTCAGCATGGGTACCGACCAGAAATGGAGTGCTGATGCGTTGAGAGTGAACAAGGAAAACGGGTATACTACCTATACCAATACCGGGAGCGGCACCACCAACGGTTCTTACTGGAATACAACAGTCTTTGTTTCGGGAGCCGGTTTTCAGGCTAAAAATATCATCTTTGAGAATTCCTACAATCAATACATCTCTGTGAAAGAATCGCAGGATGTGGTTCAGGAATGGGCATCAGGAGGAAAAGGAACCCGTCCTTCAGATGCAGGGAATACGGCAGTTCAGAACAAAAGCTTTGTAGAAAGAGCCACCGCTATTGCATTCGCCAGCAGCGCCGACAAAGCGATTCTCTATAAATGCCGGATTGTCGGACGTCAGGATTCTTACTATGGAGCCGAAAAGGCCAGGGTGGTCAGTTACAAAGGTGTTATCATGGGTGGTACCGATTATACCTTCGGTGGTATGACGCTGGTTGCCTATAAGTGCGACCTGGCTATGAACACGAGTGAAGTCAGTACTGATGTATCCTACCTGACAGCGGCACAACAAACCACATACCGGGGATACCTGATGTATGAATGTACCGTTACTTCAGCTAAGCCTGGTATTGAAACGGCTTCTGTTTACCTATCGAAACCGGGTGAATTTGGTCGTCCATGGACAGCAACAACCAGTGAAGTGGTATTCTACAATACAACGATTCAGGCTACCAACAATCCGGATTATGCAGGCAAGTCAATGATTGCCCCTGAAGGTTGGTTGGGTACGTTGGGTGGTGCATCTAACAAATGCTATGAATACGGAACGATTGAACAATCGGGCGAAAACAATGCCGCCAACCGTGTTTCATGGTCACAGGTATTGACAACTCCGATACTTTCGGATGGTACTGCCATTACCACCTTTAACTTCACAAAAGGAACAGACAACTGGGATCCTATTCCGGATCTGATTGCTGCCGATACAGATATCCCAACAGGTACGACCTCACAGTCTTCATCTTCCGTTCGGGTATATTCGACCGGGAATAAATTATTTGTATCCAATGTCCCCACGGAAACGCGTATTGACATCTACAGTTTAGACGGTTTATTAATTAACACCCGCAAAACAGATGTTGATACCAGTTTTTCAATCAACAAAGGAATATGGATTGTGAAAGTGAATTCAACCAAAGGAAACAAAGTGGTAAAAGTATTGAATAACTGAATAGATATCCTGTATGTATGAAAAGAGGCTGCCCATATACTGTGGCAGCCTTTTTCAATCTAATTACTTCTACTTTACTAAAATAAAACAATACAGAAATATGAAAACACAACTCGGTCAAGTTGGAGTTGTGGTTCGTTTTTTATCAGTATCTAATGTCTTAAATTGATGTATTTTTTTGCACAATATTGATTTACAAACAGAACGGAGACTTTAAACCCGTAGGGTTGACATGATTGTAGAAAAGAAAAGGAACATAGGATTTGAACCCCTTTAGGGGTGATATAAGTAATGAATAATGAATAATTATTAATTATTAAGACACAAAAAGATAGGCTTTTATAGAGAAACACAAAGGAATAGTATTCTTTTATAGGCCATTGCCCTGAACAATAAATAATGTCATCCCTACGGGATTATGAGATAATACGAGATAGACCCAATTACAATTATTGCAACCCTAAAAAGGGTGTGTAAAAACGAATAAAGTTGAATAAATTACTTACGAATTGGAAGTTCAGCTATTTATTAAATAAGGGAAATAAGGTTTGGTTTTGTGGGTTATTGGTTTTCTACTAAGGTTTAGCACTTGAAAATAAGGATTTTAAAGAATAAAACCTTATTTTCTTTTGTCAACCTCAGTAGAAATGAATCCTCACTATTTCTAAACCTTATTCCCTGATTTAAATGTTAAGTTTCAATTTGATAGTATTTATGTTTTAAAATTTTCTTTTTACACAGCCACTAAAGGGGTTAAGAGAAAATTGTGTCATTCGTTATTACAATAATTACTTTTTTGGTTCTGGCTTGTCCAGGTTAGGTGAAAGTAGAATTCCCCGGGATCGTACTGATAATTCCCGGAATAAGCAAAAATTACCATTTCAACAAGGGTTATAAGCCCAATAAATAAGACTCCGAATGAACTGAATCATCCGGAGTCTTTAATTATGAATTATTTCAAATATTCTTCCAGAAACCTGTCCTGTTCGTATAACAGATGCAGTATATTTTCACGTGCCACATAACTATGAGCTTCTTTAGGCAGAATAAGCATACGAGCAGGAGCACCCAGTCCTTTTAGCGCCTGGAAATACCGTTCGGTCTGCAGGGTGAATGTACCGGGGTTATTGTCCTCTTCGCCATGAACCAGGAGTATGGGTGTTTTCATTTTATCGGCATTCATAAAGGGCGACATGGCATTATACGCTTCAGGAGCATCCCAGTAGTTGCGTTGTTCGCTCTGGAATCCAAAAGGTGTCAATGTCCGGTTATAAGCCCCGCTACGGGCAATTCCGCAGGCAAACAGATCGCAATGGGTCAGCAGGTTTGCGGTCATAAATGCACCGTACGAATGCCCCCCTACTCCCACTCTCTTACGGTCGACATAACCCAGTGCATCCACAGCATCAATGGCAGCTTTGGCATTCGAAACCAGTTGATCAATAAAGGTATCATTCGGTTCATCTTCCCCTTCCCCTATGATAGGAAAGGCAGCATCATCAAGCACGGCATACCCCCGGGTAACCCAATATACAAAGGATCCGTAATACGGGAAAGTAAACTCATTCTGATTTGCGGTGGTTTGTCCAGCGCTATTCTTGTCAATGTATTCAGTTGGATAAGCCCATATAAGCAACGGCAGCTTTTCCTTTTTCTCCCGGTCATATCCTACGGGTAAGTACAAAGTTCCCGAAAGTTCAACACCATCAGGCCGTTGATATTTTATGACTTCTTTATACACATCTTTGATACTCTCGAAAGGATTCGGGAAATGAGTGATCTGTGTCAGTGCATTTTTCTTCTTGAAGTTACGGAAATAATAGTTTGGATATTCATTGCTCGACTGAATACGGACCAATGCTTCCCCACGTTTATAATCTTCCACATCGATGATTTCTTCCATTTTATCAGTATAGGTCGATTGATACACCCGTTTTGATTGTAATGTTTTGAGGTTAAACTCATCGATAAAAGGAAACTGCCCTGTGGGAGTATGACCTTCGCCCACGCTGTATAAGTTATTGTTTTCAATGGCCAGTACGTATTTTCCGTATTCGTTTTTTACGGTTTCAAAGTTTCCGGGATCGGAATATACATCCTGGAAATTACGGTCATTGATGATCTTAGGGAATTCAACAGAAATTTCTGGATTGATCAGATAGGTCTTTTCATTGCGGGTATCGTACCACTCATCCTGGAGCACGGCAACCGAATCATTTCCCCAGATCACATGCCCAAATCTGGAAATAGTTTTCGAGATTAATGCAGGCATTTCAACAAAAGGGGCTACCCATTGATACAGGGCATCCCGGTAATCAACAGCAATTTCCGGATCACCGCCATCCAGCGCTTCCACAAAATACAAGGTAGCAGGCTGATCAGGTCGCCAGTTTAAACCCCGTTTTCCTTTGCGGACAGCCATGAATCCTTTGGGTAATACTTCTGAAAGCGGAACATCATTTACGACTTTTATTTCTTTTCCTGAGAGGTCATAGACCACTGAAAGCTGAGGGAACCTGTTCAGAGGAACCACATAGGTAAATGGTTTACGGAGTGTAGTGACCAGAAGGCATTTCCCATCAGCGGAAAACGATTCACTGGCATACATATCCTCCCCTTTAAACAATTCGGACTTACCGGTTAATTCAACAGTATGCAGTTCAGAGGATGTCAGCGTCACAAAGTTAATTTCATCAGAAGTGCTTTTAAGCAAATCGGGGTATGTTCTGTTTTGCGAGACAGATCCATCACTCATCGAAACCATGGGTCCGTCAGGCAATTCCTTTCTGGGATCAATTAATTCAGGGCGTACTTTGGGTAATATCCTGACAAGCAATTGCCGGCTATTGCGATACCAGTTCAGGGGATTCCCCAGATTGGCATTCACAACCGGGCCTGTCAGACGGGTTGCTTTTGCAGTTTGCAGATCGAGGACCCACAGTTCGACTCCATGGAGAGCTGTATTCGTAAAAGATATTTTAGTTTCATCAGGCGACCAGGACACGTAGGCTATATGAGGATTCGAGGGCAAGCCTTTTACCTGAACAGGTTCTTTTTCACTTACTTTTCTGACTTTTAGATTGTGAATATAATTAACAGAAGAACTGATATTGGTAATGGGATTAATCCGCAAACCACCCATACTCATCTCTTGCTGATTCAAATCTTCAAGTGTTTTATAGGTATTGTGATAACTAAGCAACATATATTCTTTCTTGGTATCAATCGAAACAGATGGCGCACGCTCATAGTCTGCGAGCTTCATGATACTTTCGGGTGGTATTTTATATTTCAGATTGTCCTGTGTGTTATTTGGTGATAATCTTATTGTCATAATTAAAATGTTAATATTCGGTTATTCAACAGAAGAGAATTTATCATTCAACATGCAAAAGTAGACCTTTCTTTTGGTTTTGAAAAACTATTTTAGAGAAGTACTTTTAAGTGACAGGAAACAAGCATTTGTTATGTATTTGCATTAATAACAATAAAAAAGCAATTTATATTAGAATCTTTCATTCTTTTCACTCATTTAACCTTAAAAAGGCATTATCAGATTAAATTTACTCATTGTAATTAATCAGATACTGTGTCTTAAATTCTCCTTTGGGGGTTATTAGGGGGTTCGGAAATAAAATAAATGTAAGAACACCGCTACTCTAAGATAACAAATAGCTCATTAATTAATCTCGATTACTACAGGAACTAAATTATAAAAAGATTCAACTATTTACCTGAATTCATTGTTATAATTAATTAAGTTACAGCCCTAAATCGTTAAACATTTTATATTTGACTAATTTTAATTATTTTTGAAGTCTAAAATAAAAATACTATTGATTATGAAACCACAATTGCACAATTCAATTGACAAAACAATGTTTGTTTGTATATATGTTATGATTGTATTCATGATGCCATTTCAGGCAATGGCGCTGAATAATCTGCCCACAGGCAAGAATGGTGAAACAGAAAATTATACTGAATACAAGGGTAAAATAATCGATAAGAAGTCGGGGACTCCATTATCCTTTGCAAGTATAAGTGTGGTCGGATTGAATATATCGACCATTTCGAACAGTGAAGGTGAATTTTCAATCAAAGTTCCAAAAGAAACTACGGATCCGAAAGTTCTAATAAGCTTTATAGGATTTAGGAACAAGATTGTATTGCTGAACGAATTAAAACCCGGGAAGTCAAAAATTGAAATGGAACCGACTCTGATTGAATTACCCGAATTAAATGTTATTTCAAAAGACGCAGAAGTACTCATGCGGGCTGTGATTGCAAAAAAAGGAGTTAATTATTTCAACATTCCGACTCTGATGACTGCCTTTTACCGTGAAACAATAAAAAAGAACCGCTCTTATGTCTCTTTATCAGAAGCAGTGGTTGAAGTAAACAAACAACCTTATTCTTCAATAAAATCGGATGCCGTAAAACTGTATAAAGCCCGTAAAAAAGCTGATTATTCAAAGCTGGACACGTTGACTTTTAAATTACAGGGGGGGCCTTTCAATTCGTTGTACCTGGATATAATGAAAAACCCCGAATATCTTTTCACGGATGATATGTTTGCAAATTACGAGTTCACTTTTGACCGATCCACCCATGCTGATAACAAGCTGATTTATGTGCTCGATTTTAAACAACGCCAATTTAAAACAGAACCACTTTACTATGGAAAACTGTACATCGATGCACAAAGCCTGGCATTGAAAAGTGCTGTTTTCAGTCTGAACATCACTGACAGAGATGCCGCAGCTGCTATGTTTATAATGAAAAAGCCTTTCAATGCGAAAGTTTTTCCTACAGAAACAAAATACAGAATTGATTATCTTGAAAAAGATGGCAAATGGTATTATTCATATAGCCGGATCGAACTTGGATTAAAAATTATCTGGAAAAAGAAATTATTCAACACCAACTATTTTTCAACGGTCGAAATGGCTGTCACCGACTGGGGTAAAAGTTCAGAAAATAAAACGAAGGACTTTAAAGAAAAGCTGAGGCCATCGGTAATTATCAGTGATGAGGCTTCGGGCTTTATTGATCATCAGTTTTGGGGTGAATACAATGTGATTGAACCTGAAAAATCAATTGATTCGGCCATTAAGAAGATTAAAAAGCAACTGGAAAAGAAAAAATAAAACTATTTACTATTTTATCATTTACTATTTACTACTTTTCAAAAGTGAACAATGTCTTATAACTTTAATGAATGTAATAAGACATTGTTTACTAATTTTCAACGCTTTTCGGATCTGACATATACTTACTTCTTACTCCTGACCTCTTATTTCTTACCTCTCATTCCTCATTTCTCTTTCATAATCTTTGTCAATATAGAATTCGGTTAAAACAAATAGGCTGTAGCAAATGTTATGTCATTACTGTCGTTAGGCTCAGATTATAGCAGTTAAAAATGCATTTTTTTTGTACCTTTGCAGCTTATTTCAAAAAAGATGATATTTTTCATCTATCTCTTTAACAAATTGATATTATGTCAGAAACTATATTAGACCAAGTAACCCAAGGAGAATATAAATATGGATTTACATCCGATATCGAAACAGACATTATTCCTATCGGACTGAATGAAGATGTGGTTCGTCTTATTTCAGCTAAGAAAAACGAACCCGAATGGATGCTCGAATTCAGATTAAAGGCTTATCGTTATTGGTTAACTCTCGAAATGCCCACCTGGGCACATCTCAACATACCTGAAATTGACTATCAAAGCATAGCTTATTATGCTGCGCCCAGTAAAAACGGACCAAAGAGCCTCGATGAAGTAGATCCCGAATTATTGAAGACTTTCGAAAAGCTGGGCATCCCTCTTCATGAACGCCTGGCACTGTCGGGAGTTGCCGTTGATGCTGTGTTAGACAGTGTTTCCGTAAAAACTACATTCAAAGAAAGCCTGTCCGAGAAGGGTATTATTTTTTGCTCTTTTAGTGAAGCGGTAGAACATCACCCTGATCTGGTTCAGAAATATATGAGTTCGGTGGTACCATATACCGATAATTTTTTCGCTACTTTAAATTCAGCAGTCTTTAGCGACGGATCATTTGTGTATATTCCAAAAGGAGTGCGTTGCCCTATGGAACTGTCAACTTACTTCCGCATCAACGCCATGAATACCGGTCAGTTTGAACGCACATTGATCATTGCCGACGAAGACAGTTATGTATCGTATCTGGAAGGATGCACGGCACCAATGCGCGATGAGAACCAGCTTCATGCTGCAATCGTGGAGATTGTCGTAATGAAAAATGCACAGGTAAAATACTCCACAGTACAGAACTGGTATCCGGGTGATAAAAACGGCAAAGGTGGTATTTTTAATTTTGTCACGAAACGGGGTATTTGCAAAGGTAATTTCTCGAAGATATCCTGGACACAGGTTGAAACCGGATCAGCCATCACATGGAAATACCCAAGTTGTATTTTATTGGGTGACAACTCTTCAGCCGAATTTTATTCGGTAGCGGTTACCAATCATCATCAACAAGCGGATACCGGAACCAAAATGCTGCACATTGGCAAGAACACAAGCAGTCACATACTATCCAAAGGTATTTCTGCCGGTCAGGGACAAAACAGTTACCGGGGCCTGGTAAAGATCAATAAAAACGCCGAGAACTCCCGCAATTACTCGCAATGCGACAGCCTGCTGCTGGGCGATAAATGTGGGGCACACACTTTCCCGTATATGGAAGTAAGCAATGATACTTCGGTGGTTGAACACGAAGCGACGACCTCTAAAATCAATGAGGATCAGATATTTTATTGCAATCAGCGGGGGATTTCTACGGAAGATGCGGTTGGCCTTATCGTAAACGGGTATGCAAAGGAAGTATTAAACCAACTGCCTATGGAGTTTGCGGTTGAAGCACAGAAACTATTACAGGTCACACTGGAAGGATCGGTTGGATGACCCCCTGAAAGACAAACCACAATAGACACAATAGGACACAAAAATAATTATAAATCAATTATATATGTATTCTACGAAGAACGAGATTAACAAACTATGTTATGAAATTTTACGATGTGCTATTGAAGTTCACAGGGTATTCGGGTCAGGTTTGCTGGAGTCAATTTATGAAAAATGTATAATCTTTGAATTAGAAGCATATATTCCTATAAATTCAGCACAAATAATAAGTCATTTGAATTTAATTGCAAAACCAAAAGGAATTTTGATAAACTTTAATTCAACAAATATAATGAAAGAAGGTCAGAAGACATTTGTCAATCAAATGTTTGCTGATTTACCGGATGGGTATTAATAAAAAAAAATATAAATAATATTACAAATAAAGTCAGGAACACTTTTTTAATTTATAATTAACAATACTATTGTGACCTATTGTGACTATTGTGGTTAATTGTGTTTCCAGTGTAGTTAAATTGAAATATATGCTCGAAATTAAAAATTTACATGCCAGCATCAACGGCAAAGAGATATTAACCGGACTTAACCTGATCGTTCGTCCGGGAGAGATACATGCAATTATGGGGCCGAATGGTGCCGGTAAATCAACATTAGCTTCTGTACTTTCGGGTAATCAGGCTTTCGAGGTTACGAAAGGAGAAGTGACTTTCTATGGTAAAAACTTATTGGAGATGTTACCCGAAGACCGTTCCCGTGAAGGAATCTTCCTGAGCTTTCAGTATCCTGTGGAAATACCTGGCGTAAGTATGGTCAATTTTATGCGGACTGCCTTAAACGAACATCGTAAATACAATAAACTACCCCCCATGTCGGCTACCGACTTTTTACGTACCATGCGCGAAAAGAAAGAACTGGTTGAAATGGACAGCAACCTGGCCAACCGTTCGGTAAACGAAGGATTCTCAGGAGGCGAGAAAAAGAAAAATGAAATCTTTCAAATGGCTATGCTCGATCCAAGGCTGGCAATATTGGATGAAACCGATTCAGGACTTGATATCGACGCACTACGTATAGTGTCAAACGGTGTCAACAAATTGAAACGTCCGGACAACGCCACCATCCTGATTACACACTATCAACGACTGTTGGACTATATAGTTCCGGACTTTGTACATGTATTGTATGATGGCCGTATTGTAAAAACCGGTGGTAAAGAACTGGCACTCGAACTGGAAGAAAAAGGCTATGACTGGATTAAGAAAGAAGTTGAAGGAGAATAGGTTAATTGGTTGAATGGTTAATTGGTTGATTGGTTGATTGGTTGATTGGGGATATGAATTACCAACTGATTACTTACGACTACTTACTACCCACTACTTACTACTTACTTACTTTCTTCCTCTGAAATAAAAAAGATATGGAACAACAATATATTGATTTATACAAACAGCATCATCAAAACATCAAGGATCATTCTGCTCCGGTGATGAATGACTCCCGTGATGCATCCTTTGAATTGTTCGAGAAATTACGTTTCCCGACTCCCCGGTTGGAAAATTACAAATACTCGGATCTGAAGGAACCTCTTTCCATAGATTATGGATTGAATTTAAACCGTATTACTATCCCGGTGAACCCTTACGAAGTATTCAAATGCGATGTTCCCGGAATTAGCTCTTACCTTTATTTCGTAGTAAACGATGCCTTTTATCCGGTAAATGAACCGAATAATATGACATTGCCAAAAGGAGTTATCATTGGAAGTTTAAAAGAAGTCGCCATCTCACATCCCGAATTGCTGAAAGATTATTTCGGTAAACTCAGCACCACTAAAAACGATGGACTCATCGCTTTTAACGGAGCTTTTGCACAGGATGGATTTTTCATGTATGTTCCCAAAGGAGTCGTATTAGACAAACCGGTACAACTGGTAAACATTATGCGTGCGGACGTCGACTTTATGGCCAACAGCCATAACCTGATTATCCTGGAGGAAGGTGCGCATGCCCAATTGCTGGTTTGCGATCACACCATGGATGAAGTTCGTTTTCTTTCCAACAGGGTTACTGAGGTTTTCGTCGGTGAACATGCTTCCTACGAACATTATAAACTGGAGAATACACATGTAAAGACCACCAACCTTTCTACTTTGCTGATTGACCAGAAAACCTCTTCTAATGTATTGGCAAATGTGATCACCCTGCATAATGGCATAACCCGTAATTCCATTGAAATCGACCTGGCTGGCGAACATTGTGAAACCCTGCTTTGTGGTATGGTGATCGCGGATAAAAAACAACAGGTTGATAATTTTACCTATGTATTGCATAATAAACCGGATTGCCAGAGCAAGGAATTATTTAAATATGTGCTCGACGATGAATCAAAAGGAGGTTTTACAGGCAAAATCCTGGTTGCACCTGATGCTCAGAGGACATCGGCATCACAGATCAATAAAAATATACTGCTTAAAAAGACTGCCAAGATGAGCGCCAAGCCTCAACTTGAGATCTATGCCGATGATGTGAAGTGTTCGCACGGTGCTACGATCGGACAATTGGATGAAACAGGTAAATTCTACATGCAATCACGTGGTATCCCAGAAGCAGAAGCTAAATTACTGCTTATGTTTGCTTTCACCAATGACGTCATCGAAAACATCCGCATTCATTCCCTGAAGGACCGCATCAAACTACTTGTTGAAAAACGCTTGCGGGGTGAACTGTCAAAATGTGAAGGATGTATTATTTGTCAGTAAACGGAACACGTTCAGCGTTCTGTGTTCCGTGTTCCGTGTTTGAAGAGTTGGTACACGAAGTAAGTATCATTGATTTAAAATAAACCAGAAGAGATTATTGATCCATATTTTTATTTGTATTTTAGGAATTAATTCTATAGTTGCAGGAACTGCTCATTTAGCCGGAGAAAACGGATTAATTAAACAACTTCTCAAAATGGGATATATAGTAGAACCGGTAAATTAGTAAAAATGAATTTAAACCCAGACGAATTAAAACAAAAACTACAACAACCCTTACCCGGAATAAACTCCCATCTTAAAATGGCACCCAGGCATAGAGTAGAAGAGCTCTCATCCCTTGTCAGTTTAGTTCCTCTAGCCAGAAACAGTGCCGTTTTAATTCTTATCTTCCCTGTAAACAGGAAGTTGAAAACAGTGCTTATTCAACGAAGTGTTTATGAAGGCGTACACAGCGGACAGATTTCTTTTCCGGGAGGGAAATATGAGAAATCAGATAAAGACTTCAAAGCAACAGCCCTTCGCGAAACGTTTGAAGAAATAGGCGTAGAACCTGAGAAAATAGAAATTATAGCTCAGTTGTCGGACTTTTATATTCCTCCCAGCAACTTCTTAGTGAAAGTATTTGTAGGATATTCCTCACAAAAACCTGTTTTTACTCCTGATCACAAAGAAGTGCAATCCATCCTGGAAGTTGATATCGATGACTTTTACGACAGTCGAAATATTGCAGAAAAAGAATTTTATTCCACTTCGGGTCATACAACGATTAATGCTCCCTGCTATCTGGTAAATGGCATGGCAATTTGGGGTGCAACAGCCATGATGTTAAGCGAACTGATTGATATATTAAAATAGACAAATAAAATTCAAACCACGGAACGCGGAACGCGAGACACAGAACACAGAACAAAAAAACCATGATCGAAAAAATAAGACTCAACAAGTATATCAGTGACAGCGGCATTTGCTCCCGTCGTGAAGCCGACAAATTTATCGAACAAGGTCACGTTGTGGTGAATGGTAAACGGGCTAAATTAGGGGATCAGGTCTCGGTAAAAGACAAAGTCCATTTAAACGGGAATCTGATTGTCCCTAAAACCGGTGATGACTTTGTATTTCTGGCTTTCAACAAACCTGTCGGAATTATCAGTACCACCGAAATCGGGGTTAAGGACAGCATTGTCGATTATATCGGATACCACGAGCGCATCTTTCCGGTCGGCAGGCTGGACAAGGAGTCGCAAGGTTTGATCTTCATGACCAACAACGGAGATATGGTCAATAAAATTCTACGCGCCGGTAACAACCACGAAAAAGAGTATCTGGTTACGGTTAACAAGCCCGTAACCGATGAGTTTATTCTCGGTATGGGCAGCGGAGTTCCCATTCTGGGTGAAATGACACGCAAATGCAAGGTCACAAAAGATTCATTGTATTCATTTCGTATTGTATTAATCCAGGGACTAAACCGTCAGATCCGCCGAATGTGTGAGCATTTCGATTATGAAGTGGTTAAACTGGAACGTATCCGGATTATGAACATTAGCCTGAAAGGAATCCCTATCGGTGAATGGCGTCAACTGGAGCCAAATGAAATGAATGAAATCATGGCTGCCATATCAAAATCATCATCAACAGAAGAAGCATCTATAAACAGAGGTAAGAAGCAAGAGGTAAGAGGTAAGGATCGAGAAGTGAGGAATGAGGAACGTGGAACACGGAACACAGAACGCGGAACGCAGACAGCTGAACCAGAGACAAAGAATACCGGACAACGGGCACCCTCCTCTTCTTCGGTTAAAAAGCCAAATCGGTCGTCGAATGCGAATCCTAAATCAAGGGAATTACGCGAGCGTTCCAGCAACTCGAATGGTAAAAAGACAGGTTCTACCAAAAACATCAAACCTTCATCCAAAAGCTTTGGCAGCAGAGGGAAATCAAAGTCAGGTAAGAAGTAAGTATTAGTCGGAGAAACCGGTATTAAATACACGGAGAAGATATCCGGGTACTTTTCTTTAGCAGTTCATAAGGCATTAACAAGTGAGACAAACATCTCACTTGTTTTTTTATACCGGAGAATCTATTGCATTTTTTTGAGAAAATTGAATGGCCAGTTTGCAGGATACCATTTTTCATCCCGACTTTTATTTATAAAACTTTCTTCTTGTCAGTCATTTTCACTGACTTTCTTTTCAATCCTTTTATCCGGGATCAGCCAGAAAAAAGCAATTGAAATTATTATTATTAACGAACCATCCTTAAAATAAAATGCAAGGGGCACTGCTATTGAGTATCCGACCACCGAAATTATTCCTTTCAGGTCTTTGCCGATGGCTGATGATAAGATTGAATCTTTTCCATGAACTTTAATGATGGTTCTTGAAAGTATAAAATAGGACACCCCGGCCATCAACATAATGAACGAATACATGGCCACCGGTAATTCCGCAAACTGATTTTCACCTGCCCAGGCAGTAGCAAAAGGCACCAACGACAGCCAGAAAAGCAAATGGGTATTCGCCCACAGAATAGATCCTGTAACATATTTTACAGTATGTAACAGATGATGGTGGTTATTCCAGTAAATGGCAATGTACACAAAGCTGATGATATAACTGAGAAACTTTGGAGCCAGTGATTGTAGCGATTGCCAGTCCGATCCATGTGGAATTTTCAGTTCCAGTACCATGATGGTGATGATAATTGCAATCACTCCATCGCTAAATGCTTCCAAACGGGTTTTATTCATGGGATTGTGAGTTCTTTTTTACTGCTACTAAACAAACAACCCAATTTACTATTTGTTTCAGTAAACATTAAAAACTCTTCTTATTCCGAATGGAACAGGAAGAGTTTTATTGTTTTACATGAATCCGTACAATCAACTGTTGAATAATTTGGTTCGTTTATTTATTTAATCACAGAATCAGCTTTCATACCGGGTACGGGTGCTGCAGCAGGTTCGTTATGCCGGAATCTTTCGTAGCGGTAATGCCTTTCATAGCGTTCCGGTTCATCGAAATTATACAATCGATTATCGTTGTCCATGCAACAATTTTCCATGTGGTGGTGCCTGTATAAGGATCTGTAAAAAGGTTCCGGCCCCAGAGTAGCCATAAGCCCGCCAAACGTTAAAGCAGCGGCTAAAAATCCTGTTATAAATCTCGATCTTCTATTCATATCGTTTATTTTTATGAATCATTAATTTGTGGGTTCTTCTTTTTTATCTGAGGCTGCAGAATTGTTTTCCGCTTTCTCTTTATCTCCGCTGTTCGATTTTTCGTAGCGATCAGAATGCCTTCCCCGGTATCCATGTCCAAATCCTTTATCCATTTTGCCTTTAAATTCGGTAAATTCTTCTTCACTCATGTTCCTTACTTTGTCTACCCAGTAAAAAAGGTGTTCATGCGTAGGTCCATAACCAAAACGATGATCGTAATGATGTTTATGGTGATGATCATGCTCCCTGACGTATTCAGGTCCGCAATCGCAGTCAGGTTCATACCCGCGGCCATACCTGTATGCGTAATCACATTCCCGGCCAAACCCGTGACGATAATATCCATGACCCATAAAAGCAACATGAAGCAGCCGGATGATGAGAAGGATTATAAAAATACCAATGATTAAATGCGGCATAAAAAAGAGCATTGCTCCAAACAAGATACCGAATAGTATGACACTAAAAATTGAATGTCTCATGTTAATTGTTTTTTAAGTTGTAAATGAAAAACTTTTATTTAATGATGTAAGACGAATAAGCTATCGTATTACTTTAATTATTTCTCTGAATTTTAAATACAATCGAAAGCTTCGAACCGAAATGATGAGAAATGGATGTAAAAATCACTTGAAACAACGGTCCTTCCATTGATTCTTAAATCGTTCCCGTTCTTCATCATTCATGTCCATAAATTTATTTTGCATAGTAGGATGCATAAAAGGAGGCCGGTGTCCGTGGTGCCCTCCGAACCGAAACCCACCAAACAAAATCCGGCAAAGCACCAACAATCCCATTGCCTGCCAAAAACTTATTGACAACACTCCTGAAACAACCGGTATTATTGCATTCCATAAGAACATGACAATGCCACTCATTGCAAATAAACCAATTAGGAAAACAGGCAGGAAGAAGAATCGTCTTTTCCTCCAACTATATTGAAACGGTGTTTTCATTTTTATTCTCATTTAAATTATTTTTAATCTTTAATTCATCAATCAACAAACAGTGCCTGACGCATCCTGAATATTGAACAAACTTCAAACTTCAAACTACCCAATCAATTCCTGATATAAATAATTCAGTTTAGTCCTTAAATGCTTGACTGCATATCTTTTTCGACTAATGATGGTTTTTAGATTTTCTCCTTTTTGATCTGCAATTTGTTGTAATGTCAGATCTTCCATTTCATTCAGTATGAATGCTTCTTTCTGATTGGACGGTAATTCATCCAACGCCTCTTGAAATTCCTTCCAGAATAGTTCTTTAAAGAATGTAAGTTCCGGATTACCTGTATCATCCATTAGCAGGATCTCTTTAAAATTAAACTCACCATCCGCCGGTTCGTAACCAAAATCCTCAAGCGATAGATTTGACTTTTTACGGGCCTTATCTGTTATCTTATTTCGTGCTACCTCATACAACCAGGCACTAACATTATCCAGTTCGGCGATATCGCTCAGATTACTGAGTTGAAACCAGACTTCCTGAAGGATATCTTCGGCATCTTCAGTAGATTTTACTTTTCTACGTACAAATCCAAACAACTTCTCCCCATATTCATGGATAGTAGTCGAGATAGAACTTATTTTCTGTTCGTTAGTGGAATAATTCATGGCAGTCTCCATAATAGAGTAGACGTATCAACCCGTATTTTACTTTAAATGCAAAACACAATTTTAGAGAGGAAGTTCATATTCTTTTTTCATTCAGTTCATTATGAATAATTTATACTGTGCTCTGTATATCGATAAAAATAGAGTCATCCTTTAGGATGAGTACAAATACGACTTTAAGCCTAGTATTTTACTCCTAAAAGAAATTGTCAATACTACTTTTAACCTATATACAAATTAAATTATTTAAGTTAATTTACTGGCTAATTAAACAATTCTTTTATTTGAGATTTACGAATAAAGATAATTCAATAAATTAACAAATAATTTATTCTTAAAATTCAATATTATGAACGAAATCAAATTATTTAAAGCGTTAACAAAAATTGATGTAGTATTAAATTGGCTACTAAAAGGAGGGTTATCAATTATTGTTTTATCGACTCTCATGATTTCATTTGCTTTCATATTGATCAGAATGTTTTTAGAGCATTATTAAAATTACAGGTTGAAGCAGTTCAGATTATATGTCTAATCACGTAGGGAAGGTTCACACTTATTTTTGAAACTAAGAATCCACATCAGTCGGATAAAATTGCTTCCGATGAGGAAGAAACCTTTAGTTGTTCACCGGCAGCAGATTTTATTAGATACGCAATTCTCCAACTTATGCGTTAAAAGGAATTGTAGAATTTAATGATCTGTTTCTTAATTTACAATAAACTATATTTCAACTACTTGGCAAACATCAATTGCATATCTGACATTAACAATCCCCGTTCATTCGAAAGAGTGAACGGGGATTATCGTTATTAAATAATATCAGAAATTTACTTTAAACTCAACCCGCCGGTTCTTAGATCTTCCGTGTGAAGTCGCATTAGAAGCCACAGGCATGGTTGGACCATATCCTTTAGCAGTCACTCTTGATCCATCGATTCCACATCTAATCAGGTAATTTTTAACCGCATTGGCTCGTCTTTGTGACAAGTTAAGATTCATCGCTGCTGAACCCAGATTATCAGTATGTCCATTAATCTCCAGATTATAAGTTGGATTCTCTATCATTACAATTACAACTTCATTTAAAATAATATTTGAAGATCTTTTGATGATATCTCTTCCTGATTCAAATTGTATGCCTCTTAAAGCTTTTTCAAATATTTTTTTTGTTGAAGTATTTACTTCAGGACACCCTTTGTTGGCAGCCAGGCCAGGTATATCCGCACATTTATCCAGATAATCAGGGACGCCATCACCATCGCTATCCAAGGGACAACCTGAAGCATCTACTTTAACGCCGACAGGAGTATCAGGGCATTTATCAAACTGATCAGCTACTCCATCACCATCAGAATCAAACGGGCATCCGTTTGCATTAACAGTCTCACCGGCAGGAGTGCCCGGACATTTATCCATGTAATCAGGAATACCGTCACCGTCTGAATCGATCGAGCAACCGGTAGCATCAACCTGAATACCTTCAGGAGTATTCGGGCATTGATCCAGGTAATCAGGAACACCGTCACCGTCCGTATCGATTGGACAGCCGGTATCATCGACTTTCGCATTAATTGTTGTGTCAGGACATTTATCCAGATAATCCGGAACACCATCATTATCCGAATCAATCGGACAACCCAGTGCGTCAACTGCAACTCCTTTTGGGGTATCCGGACATTTGTCAATTCGATCAGAGACACCGTCCCCATCCGCATCTCTGGATCCTCCAAAAGAAAATATCACTCCTAACACATGTTGTCCATAAATATCATCGCCACCTTTATACCCCGGATGAGAGGTACTGCCAAAAAAATCAACTCCTCTGTTTTGATCGTGATTATCTGCATTGGTGAATGTATAAAGATATTGATACTGAATAGCAAATTTATTCGTAAATTGATATTTTAATCCGGCTCCAAGGGGAAGAATGACATCAACACCTTTCGTTACAATCGTCGGATAAGGTTTAGCATTATTATTAATCCCATAACCGGCAAAGCCAAGCCCCAAGGACAGAAAGGGTGATAATTTGGATTTCTTGCTCAGAATATACCCATTGTTTAATTTGTAATGTGTAAATAATGATACATCTAATTTCGAACCGGAGAATTGATTGGCCGTCGATTCGGTATATCCATAATTTCCAAAGCTAGCCTGTAAACCCATATCAAAGGAATGATTTAAAAATGTAGCCAGCGACAGGCCACCGGCATTATACCATTCATAATCACCAAAATTAAAAATTTCATTCCCAAAATCTCCATTGTACTCGTTTCTTACGTAGTTCAACCCAATAGCCACCTTGCCGTCTGAAGTTTGTGCTGAAACAATCAATCCAATTGACAAAAAGCCAATTAATAAATAATTCATTGTTTTCATAGTTTCACAATTTAAATTCAATTTATTGCAAATAACAAATATCAAAGATTGATTTACAAAACGGATTATATTTTTTTGAGAAATGCATTAATTTTGTTTCTGCATTATTTAAACAAAATGTATTCATAAATGTTTTTATTCATTTATCCGGATGTTATAAAATTTAATGATAAATAGAATTGATTTAAAATGCAGGATGTAGATTAACCAGTGAATTCAAATCGTAAGTAAGAACATTGAGATGCACTATATCATTCATTGTTTGAATAAGAATAAAGCCAGTTTTTCCACGAAGGATTTGTTTTCAGAGTGTCAAAAAATGCTTGTCGCTTGTATCGAATAACTCCGACTCAATATAGGACAGTCTATTTTGACAATTTCTCTCTTCTGTTTTTATGGGATTAATATCGGTTTGTTTTATTTCATCAATGAAGTCATTGATTGGTAACTTAATCGAAGAGAATTATTGAAGGAAAGGCAAGGAAGTTTAATTTTACAGGTTGGAAGTTTAATCTAAAGTTCGTGTGAAAAATATTTTCAAATTAATTCATCATTGTCTGATTGACATATAACACTGAAAAGCACCCCGAATAGAGAATCTCAACTTTGTCCTGATTGATGAAAGATCGTAAAAACGGAACAAAACACAAACTACTTAGCATAAAAAACCCTTATAATCGTATGATTATAAGGGTTTTTGCACTCGTAACGAGTACCCGAAGCGGGAACACAACCCACCAAACAAGAGAAATCAAAAGCATTTAAATAGACTATTATTCAATCATTTACATTTTATTCAGAGGTCGTTTTTTCCTTTGTTTTGACCTTGTTTTGCCATTAAGTACACCTTTAGTACACCTTGAATGAAATCTATTATGTATCTTTGCAACCATAGGAAAACAAAAGCAAATCAAACAGTTACAAGAACAAACAGTTACAAAGATAACCCGTGTACATAACCCGTTAATAACTACACAATTATGGCAAACTTAGAAATAAAATCAAAAGACAACCCAAAATTACAACAAAACACCCTATCAGATGGCAGATTAAGCCTTTATTTAGAATATTATTTGGGGCGTACTCAAACAGTTGATGGTGAGACGGGAAAGATCACAGTTAAGCACAATAGAAAGAAAGAGTTTTTAAACCTTTATATAACAACCAACCCCAGGACACCAATAGAAAGGGATACCAACAAAAAGACGTTGGAACTTGCAACAGAGATCAGGGGAGAGCGTGAACAGGAATTAAAAGCCGATAAAACAGGCAAGCGGATAAGCTCAACAAAGAAAATAAACTTTCTGGACTATTATCAGACTTACATAGACAATTACACTAAGGGTGACATAAGAATGATTAAAGCCTCATTTGGTCGCTTTAAAGACTTTCTAAAAGCAGATTACCCAATGTTTCAAACCAACATTAAGCCAGATCAACTTAACAAAGATATGATGTTGTCTTTTGTGGAGTACTTAGAATCAAAAAGTTTTGGGGAGGGTGCATTGACATTCTATAAACGATTCAAGAAAGTAATTAAATATGCTGTAGATCATAATGTAATAGTCAAAAATCCATGTGCCGGGGTAATCTGCAAAGTTGATGAGGGGGCATTAAAAAAAGACATTCTAAGCATGGAAGAAATGAAAAAATTAATTCAGACTACCTACACCGGGCAGAACTTAGATACAAGGCGTGCCTTTATATTCACACTCTATACAGGCATTAGGTATTGTGATGTAATAGAGTTAAAATATAGCAATGTGGATTATTCAAGCCGTTTGTTGACCTTTGAACAATCCAAAACAAAGGGACATAGTTCAAGCAGCTGGGTAAGCACACCTTTAAACGATGGATTACTTTCATTAATAGGAGAGAAGCCGGATAAAAACGATTTTATATTTCATTTACCTAGCTTTACAATGTGTTTAAAAGCCTTGAAGCATTGGACAGAAAAAGCAGAGATTGACAAACATATCACATATCATTCCCTAAGACATACATTTGCAGTAAACATATTGAACAACGGGGCTAACATTAAGACCGTTGCAAGCCTCTTAGGGCATTCAGGACTCAAACACACTGAAAAGTACACCCGGGCTGTTGATAGTCTCAAAGAACAAGCGATAAACAGTTTACCAGAATTAAAATTATAAACTAAACAAATTAAAAGATGAATACTAATTCAGAAGTTCAGCAAGTTGGCAGCTACGATTTATTTCAAGAGACAATTAGGCATAGGGATAGAATGTTTGAAATGGCAAAAGAGATTATAGCATTGCAAAAGCTTACCATAACAGAATTAGATGAAAAAATTGAAAGGAAAGAAAAAAGAATTATTGAATTAGAGCAGGGGCAGAATGAATACAAGAAAATACAAGAGACCAAAGTTTGGGCGGTTAAATTGCAAATAGTACCACGGAGTTAAACTAAATTAGGATCCAAGATTATGAACACAAAACATCAAGATTCATTTTATTATGGATATACTGCAATTAAAAGTAGCATTGATTCAGGAGAGAAAACAAATTCATTAATAATGCAGTTTAATGAACAAACTATTAGTTGGGAAGCAAATACAATTATTGATTACATAAATTATATCAAATCCCAAAATTACAGAGGGGATGCTTGGGGCAATGGACATGAGATATTTATGGACTTAAAAAAAGCTTTAGATTTAAAATTAGTATTATACAAGCTAAATGCACCGGCACCAACCCCACCGCTGCACATTACTTGTTTACTTACTCCAATACAATTAAAACAACTTTACACCGGACTAACTTCATGTGAATTTTTTCCAACAGACACAACGGGATTAGATTACATTGCATTTTGTTATATATTTGGGGGCAATGGAAACGCAAAGGATTTTAAGCCTTTAGAATGGATCAAAACAGGTTCTACAACACATGGTAAAATCATCAATAAATTATCATTGTTAAACCTATTGGAATTACTTAATGTTCCAAATATACAGATAAGAGATAAAAAGTTATTAAATAAGTTATTTATCAAGCCAGACGGCACATCAATAAAGTTCACCGGGTCAAACTATACCAACACACAAAAAAACTTTAATTCTGAATATCATACCCAATTACAGCAAATAGTAAGCACTATTAAATAATACATACTTAATTAGCTTATTTTCAGATAGCTTATTATCTTACACATTAAAAAAGTAAGATAGTAAGCTATTTTGCTTTTGATATGCTTACCGTTCCTTTGCAGTGTAATTAATTATAAAACAAAGGGTAAAGGCGGTGCACACCAGAACCCATTTTATTAATTCAACAAATTTCAATAAAATGGAAGTAGATTTTTTAGTTTATCAGAAACAACAAAAGGAACAGCAAGAACAATTGAACCGGATCGAGGCAGCAGCCTTAAGCCAAAAGAATGTATTTACATTTGAAGAAGCGTGTAAGTTTACCGGGTTGAGTCGATCAAAGATGTATAAGCACACATCATTAAACACAGTACCATTTTCAAAACCATTTGGAAAATTAGTGTACTTTGACCGTACCGAGTTAGAGAAATGGATGCTGCAGAACCCAATTTGCACAACTAATGAGATTGAAACACAAGCTCAAAAGTATTGCATGAGTAACAAGAAGGGGGGCAACAAATGATACTAACAGACTACTACAAAATGGTGAAGCTACCAGAGCAAAAAAGCAAAATGAGATTAGATTGTATGTTGTCAACCAAGAGTTACCCGGAGTTTGAAGCAATGAGGAATAAACACGGTGCATTCTTCTTTTATTTTGGAGATGTTCCAGATAGATTTGGGGGAGACATCCACAGAAAGGCAGATAAGGCCATTACAAAGACAAAGAACATTAGCAGTGTGCTTGTTCCCGATATTGAACAACGTTATGGCTATGGCGATGTAAGAGGCACAAATGATGCTTTATTATTTTTATTCAATGCCGATTCTACCCAGATTGATGTATTTGTTGCCCGGGGGCAGAGAAACAATAAAAGACAGCTTTATTTACTACTTGCAGATGGTGAGTTAAACAAAGAAATTGAGCAACTGAAACAACTGGCAGATACCGATTCAGTAACCGATTAGAGAGTAAAGAGAGGGGTGTTTTTCCCTCTCTTTATATTAAGTTGTATTTGGGGAGCATTTCAGTAACCGACACAGTAAAAATATGTATGACAATGTAGATTTAAAGTTGAGAAGTTTTGAAGTGGGAGGAATTGACTTTCTTTCTGAAACACCGCTTTATTTTGATGTAACGGGTGAACATTGTTTTAATGGAGAGAATGTCATAACGGGAAACTTAAACGGCTTAAGGGTATCTGTTAGTCAAAGGGGAGTGAATGTTACTGATGGTAGTCTTTGTAAATGGTTTTTGGGTGATAACTTTAAAACAATGGAGAGAGGGGACACACAAAGAGCAATAGAAAAATTAAGTGACACACTTCATTTGCCAATGGATAAAGCAACAGTAACCAGAATTGATTTAGCACAAAACTTCATTATGAAACACCCGACAGAGGTTTATTTTAATCATTTGGGGAGTAATTACCCGAGTAAACGATTAGAACAACCGGACGGGCTTTATTATTCAAAACACAATACTTTGTTAGTCTTTTATGATAAAGTCAAAGAGCAACGATCCAAAGGGCAGCATATACCGGAGCTATACACTAATAGAAATACTTTGAGATATGAGCAAAGGTACAAAGCCAGGTTGAAAGATACTTTTAAAGTGGAAAGAGTAACCGGGGCAATGTTGTATGAAGAGAATTTCTACATGGATATTGTAAAGCGGTGGAGAATGGCATACAAAGACATTCAGAAAATAAACGATGTAACATTAAATTTTGAAGCAATGAAAACAAAAAGAGACCTTTATACTTTGGGGATTGTTAGCTTGATTGATCAGCAAGGCGGGGAGCTTGCAATGATTCAACAAATAAACGAGGCATACAAGAAAGGTGAACTATCCAAAAAACAATCTTATGACATTAGGAAAGCAATCACAGAGGCAAGCAGGGCTACCATTGCAACAGTTGAAAGCGATGTAATAAAAGAACTAGACAAAAAGATTGACGATGTTGTAAAGTTTTATAGGTAACTATTCATTTAAATATTAAACTGCACAACGATAAATTGAAGATTAACTAACTTGATTTAATTTGAAACTGCATGCTATATAACTGATAACCGCATGAATATATTAAACTATATTTTAAATAGGTCATATAAGAGTAATATGATTTTATATGTGAATTGACAAATAGTTGAAAATCTATGCATTAATTGTGGCGGTTTTTTTCTATTGGGTTGAATTTTGTTATCAATAATTACATTTTTGCTTATCTTTGCATTTGAATAATTCAAAGTAAAGAATTAATCAACATATTATAAAAGCGTTAGCTTTTATTCCTGCTCTTGAAAATCGCCAAATTAAAAAGAACTAACAGGGATAAGTTGTCAACGCTCACGTCAAACGGCGTGGGCTTAACTTATCTGTTAGTAAGGCGTTTGGCGATGCCTCAAGAGCGTGAGAGTTAATGTCCCACGCTTTTTTTGTGCCTTGATATTCCAAAGAAACCTTGTATCGGTTTACTATTAATTCTAGTGTTAAATTTATCATGAAAAGCAAATTAACTGTTATATTTTCTATTCTTCTTTTTTGGAGTTTTCTATCAATGGGTCAAGTAAGGATCAAAATGCAAAAAGATGGTGGGGTTTATAAGATACCATGTGTCGTTAACGGGCTAAGATTAAAATTTGTATTTGATACCGGAGCCTCAAATGTCTGCATTTCATTGTCTGAGGCTAATTTAATGCTTGAAAATGGTTACCTGGATAAAAAAGATATAGTAGGTAAATGCAAATCACAAATAGCTGATGGATCGATTATTAATAATACAAAAATCATTTTGAGAGAAATAAAGATAAATGATTTAATATTAAAGGATGTTGAAGCCATAGTGATCAATGAATTAAAAGCACCATTGTTATTGGGACAATCTGCTATTGAAAAATTAGGTAAGATTCAAATAGAGGGAGATGAAATAATTGTATTAAATGCAAAGAGTAATATATCTTCTTCTGAAATCGATGAAATGTTTACTCAAGCATTAACATACTTCAATGACAAAATGTATACTGCAGCCGCTGATACATATCAGAGATTATATGACATACATGAATTGTCCAACATTGGGATTTTAAAATTGGCACATTCATATAACTGTGCTGGAAATTATTCTAAAGCCTTACAGTACTATTTGGAAATCAAAGATGAATTTGTTGGAAATTCCAAAGAAGAAGTTGATTTTAACAAATGTACAATTTATATGAGTTTGGGTAGTTGCTATTTAGAGTTAAATGAACTTGATCAAGCTGAATTATATATACAGAAATCAAAGCCGTATTTGAATAATGATTTAATAAAAAGTACTTTTTATTCAAATTTGGTTGATATTTATGAGAAGAGAAAAGATTGTTATCGGCTTAAAATAAATTTATACCTAGCACTTGAATATTTGGCAAAATCTAAAGGTTACTTATTAGTTGACATCCATAGTGGAAAGGCAAAGGATATTGATATATCTAGAAAATTATTTCTATATGCATACTATTTAATCGATTGTGGCGAGAGAAAAGAAGGCGGAGGAATGATGATTTGTTCTGCAAAATATGGATTTGAGTCTGCAATAGAATATTGTGAAGATAATAATTTAAATAAAGGAACCTCATTTGCCAATTAATTAAGTATTTGTTGCATAGTACACTTTTAGTACACCTTATAAAAATTAAAACCCCTCTCAATCAAATGATTAAGAGGGGTTTTGAGTACCCGAAGCGGGACTTGAACCCGCACAGCCGTGAAGCCAAAGGATTTTAAGTCCTTCGTGTCTACCATTCCACCATCCGGGCCTGATATTAATAAAAAAAAGAGCGAAAAACGGGACTCGGA
>Ga0302213_1000171_pt1 | contig 41285 bp, 22 predicted proteins | sample II_Fen_N1_2_FD_194583 | JGI IMG/M metagenome (GOLD analysis project Ga0302213, IMG submission 194583) | Peat permafrost microbial communities from Stordalen Mire near Abisko, Sweden - II_Fen_N1_1 | ecosystem: Environmental > Terrestrial > Soil > Wetlands > Permafrost | place: Sweden: Abisko...
AGTTTTACGGTTGCCGATTTTACATCTAAATTTACTGATGTAGATGCAGACGCACTAACGAAGATAAAGGTGGTAAGTTTACCCGCTAACGGTATTTTAAAACTAGGAGCCACTACCATTGCAAGCGGTGATGAGATTGCCGTTGGTAGTTTATCTGCTATCACCTTTATTCCTAGTGCCAATTGGAACGGTTCAACGAGCTTTGATTGGAACGGTTTTGACGGTAGTGTTTATGCCACAACGGCAGCACATGTGAATATCACACTGGCGGCAGTGAACGATGTTCCGGTAGCAGCAGATGATAACTCTAACGGACCTAGAGATACTTCATTGTTTGGAGATGTTTCTTCAAATGACACTCCGAGTGGAGATGGTGGTAATGTATGGACTAAAACGAGTGACCCTTCTAATGGGACAATTTTATGGGATCCTTTGGATAATGGAAAATATAAATATACTCCAAATGCAGGATGGTCTGGTTCAGATAGTTTTACTTATACCATAACTGATGGTGATGGGAGTACTTCTTCTGCAACCGTATATCTTACAATTGCAGCTATAATTGGTGATATAGCTATTGCAGTAGATCATTATTTGACAATTAATGAGGATGCTGTCAGTGTTGGTAACGATGCAGTGACTGGCTGTCATCAGAGTTCAGATAATGGTAATGTTTGGGCAATAGTAACCAATCCGGTTCATGGAACAATAACTATGTATGCTAATGGAACGTATGATTATACACCAGCATTAAACTACAATGGTTCAGATAGTTTTACATATACTATAACTGATGTTGATGGCGATGTATCAAATGCAGCTACAGTTCATATCAGCATCACTCCGGTAAATGATGCCCCTGTCGTATCCTTAATCAGCAAGACTATTCCCGAAGACAATGTATTAAGTTTAAGCGCAAGCGACTTTACCGGCAGTTTTACTGATGCGGAAAATGATGCTTTGAGCAAGATAAAGGTAGAAAGTTTACCTGCCAACGGAACGTTGAAATTGGGCGGCTCAACTATTTCTGCAGGTGATGAAATACCAGTGGGTAGCCTGAACACGATTACTTTCACCCCAGATGCGAACTGGAACGGCTTCACCAGCTTTGACTGGAATGGTTTTGACGGTACTGTTTACGCTGTAAGTTCTGCCAAGATAGAAATCACGGTTACTCCGGTGAATGATGCTCCGGTAGCGGTGACTGATGGTTATATGGTTTCCGAAGGCGGCACATTGAGTGTTCCGGCATCGAGCGGTGTGTTGTCCAATGACACGGATGCAGACCACGATGTTCTGAATGCGATTTTGGTAACGCAACCCGCTCACGGTACGGTGACACTAAATTCCGATGGTTCATTTGATTATACGCACGATGGCGGAGAAACCACCACTGACAGCTATACCTACAAAGTGAACGACGGCACTGTTGATGGCAACACAGTAACCGTAACCATCAGTATTACTCCGGTAAATGATGCCCCTGTCGTATCTTTAATCAGCAAGACTATTCCCGAAGACAATGTATTAAGTTTAAGCGCAAGCGACTTTACCGGCAGCTTCACAGATGCGGAAAATGATGCTTTGAGCAAGATAAAGGTAGAAAGTTTACCTGCTAATGGAACGTTGAAATTGGGCGGCTCAACTATTTCTGCAGGTGATGAAATACCAGTGGGTAGCCTGAACACGATTACTTTCACCCCAGATGCGAACTGGAACGGCTTCACCAGCTTTGACTGGAATGGTTTTGACGGTACTGTTTACGCTGTAAGTTCTGCCAAGATAGAAATCACGGTTACTCCGGTGAATGATGCTCCGGTAGCGGTGAACGATGCAAAAACTACTTACGAGCATATTCCAGTTACAATCTTGGTTTTAGGTAACGATACAGATATTGATTATGGTGACAATTTAACTGTAACCGGAATAACTATACCTAATAATGGTACTGCTGTAATTAATGCCGATGGTACGATAACCTATTCGCCTACCGGACATTTTTACGGTACTGATACATTTGATTATACAGTTAGCGATGGCAAAGGTGGCACAAGCACGGCAACGGTGACACTCACTGTGATTAACGTGAACGATGCACCTGTGGCAGTAAATGATATTGTTACTACCGATGAAGATACTCCAACAACCATTTCCGTACTGGGTAACGATACCGATGTGGATGGTGATGCCTTGACTGTAACCGGAGCAACAACTCCTAATCATGGAACTGTGATTATAAATTCCAATGGAACAATAACTTATACGCCAAATCCGAACTACAATGGTACTGATACAATATCTTATACCATTAGTGATGGGCTAGGAGGTAGTAGCTCCGCTAAAGTGTTCATAACCATAAATAGTGTAGTCGATGCACTAGTAGCAGTAAATGATTCGAAAACTACAAATGAAGATACCCCCGTAACTATCGATGTGTTAAGTAACGATTCGGATGCCGATGGCGATAAGTTGGCTGTAACCGGAGCTACGATTCCTGCTCATGGAACGGTGGTAATTAATTCAGATGGAACAATTACTTATACTCCAAATTTAAATTTCAATGGTACAGATACATTCAATTATACAATTAGCGATGATGAAGTTAGTAGTACTTCAACTACTGCCACTGTTACCGTGACTGTGGTTGGAGTCAATGATGCACCTGTGGCAGTAAAAGACTCCAGAACGACAAAGGAAGATACACCAATCACTATTTCAGTATTGGATAATGACATGGATGCTGATGGTGATATTTTGACTATAACTGAAGTAACTGCGCCCACCCATGGAACTGTATCAATTAACTCTAACCGAACGATGATAACCTACACTCCAAGTTTAAATTTTAATGGCAATGATGGTTTCTATTATTACATTAGCGATGGAAAAGGTGGTAGCAGTAAGGCTATTGTAACCATTATTGTAAGTGCAGTAAATGATGCGCCAGTAGCAGTAAATGATAATGCTACTACCAATGAAGATACTCCAACAACCATTTCCGTATTGGGTAACGATACCGATGTAGATGGAGATGCCTTGACTGTAACCGGAGCTACAACTCCTAATCATGGAACAGTGGTCATAAATCCGAATGGAACAATAACTTACACGCCAAACGCTAACTTTAACGGATTAGATGCCTTTAAGTATACCATTAGCGATGGTAAAGGCGGTATAAATGCTGCTACAGTTAAAGTTACTGTTATTGGGGTGAATGATGCGCCGGTTGCAGCAAACGATAACATTACCACTGATGAAGATACTCCAACTTTCATTTCGGTGTTGAGCAATGATGTAGATGCTGATAAGGATATATTAACTATAATTGGAACTACAACTCCTGCTCATGGAACTATAACCGTTAACTCGAATGGAACTATAACTTATATTCCTAATGCCAATTTTAACGGTACTGATACTTTCGAATATACCATTAGCGATGGCAAGGGAGGTAGTAGCACAGCAACTGTTACCATAAATGTAGCTGCTGTAGAAGATGCGCCGATAGCTGTTAATGATACTCAGACCACAAATGAAGATGTTCCAGTTACACTGGAGGTGTTGGCCAATGATATAGATGCAGATAATGATGCATTAACCCTAACAGGGGCAACCTCACCAGCCAATGGCACTATAATAATTAATGCCGATGGAACTATAACCTACACTCCTAACGCAAACTTCAATGGCATTGATACTTTTGAATATACGGTTAGCGATGGCAAAGGCGGTAGCAGTACTGCCACTGTAACCATTACGATAGTCAGCCTCAACGATGCGCCGGTTGGAGTAGACGATACACAAGCTACTGACAAAAACACTCCAATCACTATTTCAGTGTTGTCCAATGATACCGATGCGGACGGCGATGCTTTGACTGTAACAACCGTAACCACTCCGGCTCATGGAACAGCGGTAATCAATGCTGATGGAACTGTAACCTATACCCCAAATGCCAATTTTATAGGCACTGATAGTTTTGTGTATTCAATAACTGATGGCAATGGCGGACTTGGCAGTGCTACGGCAACTATTATTGTTAATGATAAAAATAGTGCTCCTATTGCACTTGACGATGTGCAAACCACTGAAGAAGATGTTCCAACCACTATTCCAGTGTTGAATAACGATACCGATGTTGACGGTGATGCTTTGACTGTAACAACCGTAACCACTCCTGCTCATGGAACAGCGGTAATCAATGCTGATGGAACTGTAACCTATACCCCAAATGCCAATTTCAACGGTACGGATAGTTTCAACTATACTATAACCGATGGCAATGGTGGAATAAGTAGTGCAACAGTAACAATTACTGTAGTTGGCTTACCGGAGTTTACAAAACGATCAAGTAACCCGATTTCTAATTCAGATGGTACTTTTACCTGGATATATACAATTTCTGTTTTCAATGACACAAATTCCAAACTTGATTCTATTCAAGTAGAAGATAACCTGAACGATGTGTTTAAAGATAAAGGCTGTACATATATGGTAACAAGCGTTACTGCTTCAGGTCAATTAACTGCCAATGGCTTGTATAATGGCTCTAGCAATATCAATACTTTAGTTGTTGCTCAATCTATGGTAGCAAATAGTACAGATTCCATAATGATTGAAGTAAGAGTAACTCCTAACGGATATATTGGAATTCTGTATAATCAGGCAATTTTAGGTGCTAAGGTATCCAGTACAGGTTATTTGATTGAGAATGTGCGTTCAAATGATGCTAGTCTTGCAGGAGCAAATAACCCAACTCCAACCAGTTTGCCGGAAGTCAATTTGTTTGTGCCAGATGTATTTACTCCAAATGGAGATAGTTGGAATAATACATTTGTGATAATTCATCCAGATTTAGTGAAAATTGAAATAGAAATTTTGAATCGTTGGGGAAATACAGTATATAAGAGTGCAGATTATAAAAATGACTGGGATGGCAAAGGAACAGGTAACTTCTTGGGACAAGATCTTCCGACTGGAACCTACTATTGTTTATATAAGGCAATCGATACTTCTACCGGGCTTGTCTCTAATAAGGGGGCGAAATATATAACCTTGCGCCGATAATTTGGTTTTGGAATTACTTTTTGGTTAAATGTTGAAACCTTGTTAAGAGTTAAAAATAGCAATCAACCGTAATAAAATCATGCTAATGCTGAACAGTATTATTTCAAGCTTATTCATAAAGCTTTCTCAGTCGAAAGTTCTGCCGATATTTGGTTTTTGCCTGATATTTATTGGCGGCTCGCTCAAAGCGCAGCAAGAACCGATGTATTCGCAATATATGTTCAATATGTTGCACGTAAATCCTGCCTATGCCGGCAATCGAGCGGTAGACAACATTACCGCATTATATAGGAAGCAATGGGTGGGGTTAAAAGGAGCGCCTACCACAGCTACTTTGTCGTGGGACAGGCGGCAAGAGCAAAGTAATGTAGGTTATGGTTTGCAAATCTACGACGATTGTTTAGGCATTGAGTCTACTACAGGTTTTCAAGCATTTTACTCGTACAGAATTCCATTCGAGAAATCTTTCTTGTCATTAGGTTTGAGTGCTGGAGTCCTAAACTATCGAGCAGCGTACACCCAAACCAGTGCAGTTCAAAGTGGAGATCCATTGCTTCAAGAAGATATAAACGGTTTCATCCCCACTGCTGGCATTGGGGTTTTATATGCAACCGAAAACTGGTATGCAGGGCTTTCTGTTCCGGCTTTGTTGGATACTAAAATTAATACAAAAAATGAGCAAGTTACCACAAGTGCAAATAACCATTATTTCCTCACTGGAGGATATATTTTCAATGTTTCGGAAATTTTGAACCTAAAACCATCTGTCATGTTGAAAGCAGTAAAAGGTTCACCTATTCAATGCGATTTTAATCTAAACGGTTGGTTTCAGGATTTTATAGGCTTAGGTGTAAGTTATCGTACCGGAGATGCATTTGTGGGCATGTTCGAATTGCAAATATCACCTCAATTCCGTATTGGCTATGCTTACGACTATACTATTTATAATTTGAATTTATACAACAGCAATGGAACTCATGAACTTATGTTGAGATATGAGTTTAATAACCGGAAAAGTAAACAGCTTTTATCTCCTCGTTATTATTAGTTTTCTTTAATCCAATGCAATCTTTTGTGGAAAAAGAATGAAAAAATTATACTAAAATGAAACAAACAACAATAAAACAGGTGATAGTTGTGGCAGTATTTTCTTTGACAACAATAAATACAGGACTACTGTATACACAACCTAAATCAACGATAAAAGCTCACGATAAATCGGCCTTAATGTTGAGGAAAGCTGATATTTCCTATCGGGACTTAAAATTTGCTATTGCGGCCGATTATTATGAATCATGTATACAAGATTCCATGAATTTAACGGCTAATTCTTTACTCAAATTAGCCGATTGCTATTGGCAAATGCGGGATTATAATTCGGCATTGAGGGTGTACAAACAGATATTCTCAAATTCAAATAAAGAAGCCGGTCAACAAGAGAAACTTCGGATAGCAGAACTATTTGCACGTCATGGTCAATATCAACAAGCTGCAACTTGGTTGTCGGGACTGCCTGGCTACCAGTTAAAGGCAGATGCTTATACCCAAAAGGCAATGCAGGAAAAGATGAAAAAAGATTCAACGTGCTGGAGGCTTAATATCCTAAATATCAATACTTCGTACAGAGAGTTTTCTCCGTTTTTTACAAATGATACACTTTTTTATAGCAGTAATAAACCAAATGTTACTGGAGTAAAAGCATTTGATTGGGATGCAAGTAATTTTGTGCAATTATGGGAAGTCCCGGTTCGACGTATTGACAGCATACCAATGTCGGAAATAACAAATAAGATTTTGAAAAAGAAACTATCGGACGGAAAAAGCAAACAACTGTCCGAAATTTATGAATGTGCTGATACTAAGCCGTTGAATAGTGCAATGGGTCTATTTCTAAAAACGGCAAGTTTGAAGCCCGACTCAAACTCCATAGGTACAAAGGTTATCGGATTAGATAATATTAGGTTTAACGCCGGTTCAATTTCAATTGACAATAATAATCATATCTATTTTTCGGCCAATTATCCTACAGGTGATAAAAAAGGAGTTGACCGCATTTGTATAATGGAAGGAATCTACTCAAAAATAGGAATTTCGAGTATAAAAAAATTGCCTTTTGGTGATGTAAATTTGTATTCGGTTATGCATCCTGCTGTTAATCCACAAGGAACGCTTTTGGTATGTAGCAGCAACAAAAAAAATGGAGTGGGAGGGTACGACCTCTATTATTCAAAGCGAACCAACATAAATCAACCATGGGATAGCCTGAAAATCTTTGGCAGTAATATAAATACTGTTGGCAATGAGGTGTTTCCAACTATAACTTCCAACGGCTATCTGTACTTCAGCAGCGATGCTATGCCCGGATTGGGAGGGTTGGATATTTACAGAATTCCACTGCACGATGCTTTCGCCGGAAATATAGAAACTGAACACATTAGCTATCCGATAAACAGCTCTGCAGACGATTTTGGCTGGACACAGCGAGATAGCATTGGAGTGAAAGGCTACTTTACTTCCGACCGGTTGAATAGCGATGATAATATCTACAGCTTTGTGTACGAAAAGAAAAAACTGCCAAAGAAATCGTTTATAGAAGGTTTGGTGTTGGAAAAACAATCGTTAACTCCTATTGGCGGCACAACTGTATTCTTATATAATCTCAGTAACGATTCGGTATATGTTTCCAAAACCGATGAAGGTGGAAAATATCATATTCCAATAGTGAATACAAGTAACGTCATTATCAAAGCAGTTAATAATAAATACATTAATGATTGTATTACATCAAGCATAGTGTACGAACCCCAACCGAGCGACACTATTCAAAAAGCTTCACGGAACTTATTGCTCGACAAATTTAAAGTAGGATTTGTATGGAAGTTGAGCAACATACATTACGACTACAATAAATCATTCATTCGTGAAGATGCAATGCCAATTCTGGATACTTTAATTCTGGTGTTAAAAGAACAACCCATTAAGATTGAATTGGGTTCGCACACCGATTCGCGCGGTTCTGCAAAATACAACCAATGCCTGTCGCAGCACCGTGCAGAGTCCGCAGTAGCCTATCTTGTTCAACACGGCATTGCCGCAGACCGTATTACGGCCAAGGGATATGGCGAGTCGCATTTGCTGAACCGATGTGCTGATGGTGTGCTTTGCAGCGAAGCCGAACATCAAGCCAATCGCCGTACCGAGGTGAAAATTACCGGTTACACTGTTCCTCTTAAAGTGGTAGAAAAAAACATAGATACCGACAGATTTAATGTTGGGGACAAAATATGCAAAAGCACATTGCCTATCGGTTTCTTTGACTCATGTAAGTAATACATTATGCTCTTTTCATGAGGTTCGGTAAGAATTATTTGAAAATGTTTAATAGAAGTAATTGAGGATATTTAATGATATGTTATTTAGGCAATATCCAGATTTACAGCCTTGTAATAAAATACTTGTAACTACTTATATGTAGTATATTTTGAAAGAAACAATGTTGTTTTGCCACAACTCACGCTATTGGTCAGTTAATTTTTTTCATAATAATCTATTTTTCAGTTTCTGGTTAAAACCCCGCAATTTTATTGCGGTTACTTTTAGTTTCTATAAACTTTCTATTTTTAGGGTATGGAAAATAGAAGTAGTTCTCATACAGTAACTAATTTGAGTGTTCATGTTGTTTGGATAACCAAATACCGCTATCTAATTTAAGATAGTTTGGCGAATTTCATTCGCATATTAAACCTATGGATTTTCAATCCATAGTATTTGAGTTGTTGAACATGGTCTGTTTTTATGAGAATTTTTGTGTTAGTTTAATTGACAAAAGAGTCCCCCTGCAGTAAATACTGTTGGGGGTTATTTTTAAATTGTTTAGTTCCATAACCTTGCGTTAGTTGTTTGAGATATTAATTGACTTTTATCAGTTTTTAGATAGTGTTTTTTTTAAAAAGAAATTGTTGTTTTGTATTAGTCAATCTAATGAATTTTTAGTTGATTTTAGTTCTGAAAATTAGATGAATATGGCTAATGTTGAATGTTGAAAAATATTTATTATTGTCTCAACTTTAATAGCAATTTCGTTTTATTCTTGCGATAAATCTCTGGAAGTGATAATGTTTATATGAACAGCACCTTTTTTGAAATATCTTTTAATGAATAGTTTTTTGATAATGTTTTACAAATTCAAGCGGGTAATCTTTGTAGATATGGAGCGTTATCTTATTTTGAATCAATGCTTCCTGAAATAGAAACTGCAAATACCTATTCTGATTTTGGTCTATTTAAATAATAATTTAGCTTTTAAAGTATCAAAACGTAAATTTATAGGTTTCTTAAAAATCGTTGTAGAATAGTTCAAAACTAAGATTTGTGTCTGTCTATATTATCTAAAGAAAATAGTACATAAACTAAATTATAACAGGAGAAAATAATATTGCCGAAATAAGACTATTCTACAAAAAAAAACAGAATATTTCATATAATCAATAGAAAATTCTCTGGTGCATACTTAAATACTAAAACTAACATAACGTTGCATGTCTTAGGAAAATACCGTATTAACATAAAGACTTATAGGTAGGTTCAAAATTTATTACTTTGTTTTTGTAAATTCGAGAACTGTTTTTAGTTGTTATTTGAAATGAATTTAATTTTATCATGGATGTTTTTTTTTATGTGAGTTTTTTTTTAGATTATTAAACATGTACTTTAAAGTATGGATTAAATACATCCATTTTCCATTGATAGAGATTGAGTGCTGAGGATAAGCTTAAATGTATCAGTCTTTGTTTATAATAAAAAGAGTACTTTATGATAAGAAAATTAGTAGGGCTAATAATGTTTTTAATGTGTTTGTTTCCTCTTCTGATGTTTTTAGCTTGGTGGTTTATGCCGGAGAAAAAACTAAATATTCTTATTTTGGATAAAACGGTCTTAGACACGAAAACCCAAGGGCATATTTCGCTAAGTTGGATTTTGACTAATGAAAAATACTGTCACTCCAAAACAGGTGTATATGATAACAAAAAAGATTATTTTGGTTTCTTCCCGAACGATAGTGGAGCATTTAAAATTAAAGATTTCAATGGGTTCTCAACCAGTTCATTAGATTCGTTGGCTAATGTTTACAATGCAGTTTATTTTACCGATTTATATGGAATTTATGATGGAGAGTGGTATGAAAAATATCCAACTAAGTTTTCTCGCAATTATTTGAATCAGGATAACTCATTGGATTATATACACAAAATATATGGTGGCATGACCCAAAATGAATTTTTGTTGTTGAAAATAATGAAAGAGCAACAAAAGCTTATTATTACGGAATTCAATGTAATTGCTTCACCAACACCAACTCAAATTAGACTTGAATTCGAGAGTGAATTTAATTTACGTTGGACTGGATGGGTTGGACGGTATTATGAGTGTTTTGATACTATCAAAAATAAAGAAATTCCAAGATGGATGAAAAGAAACTATTTATTACAGCACAATAATAACTGGCCATTCTATAAATCAGGGATTGTATTTATTAAGAATGATGAGCAGATTGAAATACTTGAAAACAAGACCCATTTGATAATTGAGCTTCCAATCATTCACACTTGTAAATCATACATGGCAAAATATGACTTATCTTCAGAGATGAAATATCCCTTTTGGTTTGACATAATCAATACAAATTCAAGAAACAAAATTGTTTCGACTTATAAAATTAGTACCAATAATATAGGGAAAAAGATGTTGCATAAGTATGGCATCCCTGAAACTTTTCCAGCTGTAATTGAGCATGATAGTACTGACTATAAGTTTTACTATTTCTCAGGTGATTTTTGCGATAATCCAATAAATATTAGCTCTGCAAAATTCAAATGGATTGATAATTTTAATATTATTTCCTATAAAAAAGAAGCTGGTGAAAGAATCAGTTTTTTCTGGGATTTTTATAAGCCTTTGTTGCAAAACATACTTTTGCATAATTAATAATTCATTTAATGTGTTTTAGATTATGAGACTCGCAATTCTGATTATTACAGACGATGTTGTTTTTCCAAATCTCTTTGAGGTATTGCTTCAACGGATGATTCCCGAACTCAAAATAGAAATTTGTGAATCATATAATGAAATTGATATAAAAATCAATGCTGAAAATTATAAGTTGATAATTTTAGATGGAAAAATTTCAAAGACTTCACCCATTGAGATCGTACAACATATTCGTTTGAAAAATAAAATTAAAGCTCCGATCTGGTTTTTCCCAGAGATACGAACTAAATCTTACATTGACAAAATGTATGAAGTGGGTGCAAACCGGATGATAACAAAACCCTTTGATCCATATATTGTAACTTCAGAGATTGTGTCGTTACTTGTCAAATAATTTTGCTAATATTGAATTAAGTAATTTAGAATATTTAATGATATGTTTTTTTAAGGCATATTTAGATTGACAGTCTTGAAACCACTTATGAATCGACTTAATATTGTTATTTGTAGTATTGTTGGCAATCATAACTCAAGAAATTCATGGACAAATAAATACCGACTCAATTTTTGTCAAAGCCATAACAAATTCCCAAAATCATTAATATATACAAGCTACCAATGAAGCAAAAAAAGCATTATTTTGGGATAATAAGAGGGCTGATATTTTGATATTTGTGGCACACGTGTGTTAGTGGCAAGATAAAAATGACATAGCTTTGATTTTCGGATATTTGAAAATACGTAAGTAGCAGTATTTGTATTTTAATTATGACTATTCCTTTGACAACCCTTTTCCCACAACTCTGCCTTGGATTTGAGCGTTATTTTAGTTAGAATATCTAATAGAAGTCTCAGTCGGTAGACTGTATATGCGATATCCAACTTCAAACTTTTTGGTATACAAGAACTTGACTACTGGGGGTGGAACTTAGATTTGGAAATTCCCCAAATAATATAATCGTCACATCAAATGCTGGCTTCAATCAATTGACACCCTATAAATCAAACTAGAAAGAATTTTTTTTGTGAGTCCTATTTCAGATATACATGTCGGCTTAGGGTACACCCAAGAAGAATTCAATATCAATCAGTTTAGAAATAGATTTACTATTGAATTGGGCTATAAACTTAGATTATAATGAAAACTATTGCAATTTATATCCGTTATTTATCGTTTTGGTTACTTTTTTTGACTTTAGGCACGTTGATTATTTATGGTTGTTATTTCTATATCACATTAAAAATATCTGTTGGTTCGTTAAAGTTGTTGAATATGCTCACTAATAGTGATATGAGTATTCCAATGTGGTTATATCTTGCAGAGTATCTTTTACTTGTTTTTACATGTATTTGTTTTATACTTCTTTTGTACATTGCTTATTATAAGAAACATAAGAATGTAAGAAGAAGTATAAGAGGGAAATATATTGACTGTTTTGTAAAAGGTATTTTTTCTTACTTGTATTCTTCCGGTTCAATTTGGTATGCTGAAAACGAAAAAAAAAATCTGTGTAAGTTATGGTCGAAACTAAATAATGATTATGCTAAACGCTTGTTTATAAATATCATTCGACAGGTGTATCTTGAAACAACCGGTCCTTTACACGAAAAATCATTGAGTCTTTTTAAAAGCCTAAAATATGATTCCTTTATTCGAACATACTCGGTGTCGCCATTTATTCGTAATAATCTTTTTGCCATTAAAATTATTCGGGATTTTAACCTGAAAGGATACGAAAGATATATTCTAAGATTTGCAAAACGAAAAAATGACATTTTACGATCGGCAGCTTTAGTAAGTCTTGTTCAGTTTGATCCTTATGATAATTTATTTTTTTTAGTTGATCAAAAGATTAAAATAACTGTTTGGGATATTAATCTTATAATAATTGCATTACAAACGGTTAGCTCTGATAAAATTGAATATAGAATGTTAGTAAATTCGAACAATCCGGAAATATCGACTTTGGGAATAATGCTTGCAAGTCGGAATAAAAGGGTTGATTTGAAGTTGGAAATTAAATCAAAGATGTCAAGTTCAAATGAGCTATTACGTGAAACTGCTTTCTTAGCTTTCGCTGAATTTGCGGATACAAAAAGTGATTTTGACGTTTTAATGTTTAAATTTGAAACTGCTTCAGAAAAAGCTCAAATTGACATTATAAAAAAAATTGTAAAATATCCAGAGAAAGCTGTTGTAGTTTATTTCCTTGATATGGTTGTTGAGAACAAATCTTTTCCACTCAAAGTGGTGGCTCTTCAAACTCTATTAGAAATTGATTTTTTTATTGTAGCAAAATATAGAAAGTCTGACAATGAATCAATCAGACATGTATACCGTCAGTTGTTTAATTTTTAGATGAATTTACATGGATTACGATAAATGGATTGAACTCATAAATAATTATTATATAATATATGCTTGTGTTTTATTTGTAACATATATTGTTACTGCTATCATTTCGTATGCTGAAATAAGAAGCTATATTAATAAAAACAGGTATGTGGATTATATGAAAATGTTAAGTTTTAACAAACTTCCTTCTATTTCAATTATTGCGCCAGCATATAATGAAGAGAGAACAATTATTGAAAATATTAAATGTTTATTGTCCTTGCAATATCAAAATTTTGAGATAATAGTAGTAAATGATGGAAGTAAGGACAATACATTGCAGTTAGTCATTGATTGCTTTGACTTAATCTCTGTTGAACGAATTTTTGATATAGAGTTGTCAACTATGCCTGTCAGAGCAATTTATAAATCAATTAACCCTGCCTATAGTCATTTGATAATTGTAGATAAAGAAAATGGTGGAAAAGCAGATGCCCTAAATGTTGGAATCAATGTGGCACAAAACGATTTGTTTTTATCAATGGATGTTGATTGTATAATAGAACAAGATGCTCTATTAAGAATGGTAAAGCCATTTTTGGATGATTCAAAACATGTTGTTATTGCTACAGGTGGTGTAATCCGAATTGCAAATTCATGTGAAGTTTCAGATGGCAAAATTGTAAAAGTAAATTTTCCAAGAGAATTTTGGGTGAAATTTCAAGTGTTAGAATATTTCAGAGCGTTTTCAATGGGACGAATGGCATGGAGTAAATTTAATGGGTTGCTGATTATTTCAGGTGCTTTTGGACTATTTGATAGAAAAAGAGTAATTAAAGTTGGTGGATATGATAATACAACTGTTGGTGAAGATTTGGAATTGGTTGTAAGAATGAGAAGATATATGCATGAGGTTGAAAAACAAAAATATAGAGTTGCCTTTATACCAGATCCTTTATGTTGGACAGAGGTTCCCCAAACTTATAATGTGTTATCGAGGCAACGAAACCGTTGGACAAGAGGAGGAATAGATACAATATTTAAACATAGGAAAATGTTTCTTAATCCTAGATACGGACTTATTGGAATGTTCAGTTTCCCTTATTGGGTGTTTTTTGAATGGTTGGCGCCAATTATTGAGTTTGTAGGACTATTTTATTTTTTGATAATGTTGATATTTGGACTGATTAATCCGTATGTTTTTACAATCCTATTTCTTTTAGTATTTGTTTTTTCATTAATGTATTCTTTTTTTGCAATTTTCCTTGAAACATATACGTTTAATAAGTATTCTGATGCAAAAAGTAGTTTTCAAATGATACTCTTTACATTTGTTGAAATGCTAATATATCAACCGTTAAATATGTATTTTGCCATAACAGGCAATTTGGACTTTTTTTTCAAAAAAAATAAAAGAGGGTGGGGGGATATGACTCGTGCAGGATTTACAAATACAAATAAAAGTAACTCAAATACGAAATGATTTTATGGAAGAGATGAAAAATGACACGCCGCCAGTTCAAACCAAGAATGACTGTCTGTTGCTTGATATTGAAATAATTGATGATCAGCACAGAAAAATATTCAAAATTCTAGATAGATTGGTGGTGCTGAGAGATAATAAAGATAATACAAGTAACTTACTTAAAGTAATAGAGGATCTGGTTGATTATTCTTGTATCCACTTTCAGACGGAAGAAGAACTAATGAGAGAGGCAAATTCACCTAATATAAAAGAGCATATTGTGCAACACCATTTTTTTATCGATAAAATAAATGAGTACAGAATAGCTTATAATTATAAGAATAAAGTTCTTGCTAATCAGATGGTTATTTTTGTGAGAAAGTGGATTCTGTCGCACATTATTGAAGTTGATGGTAAATATGTCGATTCTATTCAGAAATATCTTAATGAAGTAGGTTTAGAATCAAAGTCAAAATAAATGATATGCAATAAAGGGCTAAAACAAATCTACGTCATAGGAATTCTCATTTTATTTCAAATTACCTTAATTTTCCATTAGTAGATCAAAATGATATAGTAGCTCCCTTCTCTGTTAATAGTATTCAACTTATTATTTGAAATGGGAAAACGTATATTCCCTTTTTTTATTAAGGATGTAAATCTAGGTGTTGCAGAACCTTGCATAAGTATAGGTGAACTAGGAACTACTTGCAATCAATATCGGTGTTGGTTTGATAAAATTAAGTAAGTTGGATTCAATTGCATCCGTCTTTATACCTACATTATCCTCATTTTTACGAAGAACTTAGGACTTACAATCTGTTTTCACGGTATCCGCTGTTTTTTTTTGTGTTTGGCTCAATGAGGAATCTGCTGGTTACACCAATAATTTGTATCAATTGAGGGATACGTTTATATGTGACTTTCTAGTTGCTTGCTTGGAGTGATTGACTGCAAAATGCTTTCACCTATATCTTTCTGAGGGAAAATCCATCGACACAATGAATTTCATTATGTAGCAATATAGTTGTCCGGAGTCTTGAATTTCAAGATTCCGGACAACTTTTTAATAGCTATTTCAGAGTATAAAATTGTAATATGTTTTTGTATCGTTTTGCATTTTTTTTATTAACTAGATCTGATTCTTTGTGATGAGACTGTTTTTTGCCCTAATTTCTTGCTTTGTTTCTTGATATATATCAACTTTTCATATAAAACTTGCTGGTAAAGAAGTCGTTTCTTTGTAAGTAGTCTAAAAAGATTTTACTGAAATTGTTGTCATGCTCTTAGCTATGACCGGATAAAGTTTAGGTACAATATTTTTAAACTGCTTTAAAAAATATTTTACCTCGTTTGATTAATCTCAGCAATAAAATTTATTGACAAGGTATTAGATAATTTGTCTATGTGCTTATGAATAACTGGGTTGCAAAAAAACTGATTTCTGTCCTGCTTTTGACTGTTTTGTTTCAAACTGCTTACAGTCAGATAAATGTAGTTGGGTCGAGTGGTGCAGATGGGTCGTATACACAACTGAATTTGGCCTTCACGGCCATAAACGGAACGGCTCAAACAGGAAATAGTATTGTTATTACTATTTCCGCTTCTACTACCGAAACGGCAAGTGCGGTTTTGAATGCGGGAGCTTGGATAAGCTTGAATATTTATCCGACTGTTTCAGGCTGCTCTATTTCCGGAAGTGTTGATGCACCTCTTATTGAATTAAATGGGGCTGCCAATATCATTCTTGATGGGCGTGTAAATGCAACTGGGGCAACTCCAAATATAATTATTGCAAATACTGCGGCTACGAATAATGCATCTACTATTCAATTCATTAACGATGCAAACTCCAATATAATAAAGTATTGTACAATTAAAGGCTCTGAGACAAGTACTACATCGGGTATTGTGTTTTTTTCAACGGCCACTATAACTGGAAACGATAATAATATCATTGATAATAACAATATTACTAATGCCGCTGATGCTAACAGACCCATTAATACCATTTATTCGGCAGGTACAGCTAGTTTTGAAAATAGTGGTCTGATTATCAGTAATAACAATATTTATGATTTCCTCAGTCGCTCAACCGCTTCGTGTGGTATAAATATAGATGCAAACACCACCACTTGTACTATTACTGGCAATAGCTTGTACGAAACAGCTTCTTTTGTGCCTACTGCTTCGGTGTCTTATATGGGTATTTATATTAATAATTCTACTTCGGCAAATGGGTTTATCGTCACCAATAACTACATTGGTGGGCGTGCTGCGTTTTGTGGTGGAAGTGTGTGGACAAAAACAAATGCTGCTAGCAATACTTTTACGGCTATCAACCTAAATGTGGCTATTACCACTGCCACCAGCGTTCAGGGTAATGTTATTCAGAATTTTGCGTGGAGCAATTCGGGTGCTTCGCCTTGGACGGGAATCAATGTGGTGGCTGGAAATGTGAATATTGGAACTGTTACAGGGAATACAATCGGGGCTGCTACAAGTACCGGGTCAATAACGGTTACCTGTGGTGCAACAGGATCGAGCGTGTGTGGCATTAATATTTCCTCGACGGGAACAGTGGATTGTGAAAACAACATCATTGCTTCCATTACGGTTTCCAATAGTGGTAGTGCCTTAGCAACTAGCTTTGTCGGTATTCAGAAGGCTGCCGTTGTAGGTACAACTACTATTAGCAATAATACCATTGGGAATGCTTCAACAGCCAATAGTATCAATGCCAATTGTGCAAGTACAGGCAATACCCAAACAGTTTATGGGATTCTGACAGCTGGTAGCGGCATGGTTAATATGATTGGCAACACAATAGCCAACCTAACTAATGGAACCGGCACCACCACTGCTACCACCACCGGATTGATTAATGGAATTTGCTCAACCAATGGTGCTAATACCATTTTGAACAATACAATCCATGACTTAACCATTGCAAATGCAAATAGTAACGTTACAAATACTGCTTCCGTTGGTGGTATAGTCCTCACCACTGCAACCTTACGAACAGTCAGCGGAAATACAATCTATAATTTGTCCAATACATACTCTAGTTTTACCGGAGGTGTTATTGGCATCTATTTTTCGGGAAGTACAGGAGCAAATACTGTTTCTGGAAACTATATTTATGGATTGTCGGTAAACTCATCTTCCATAGCTGCTTCTATTTACGGACTGAAACTCGCTTCGGGTGCTACGACCTATAGTAATAACATTATCAATCTGGGTGGAAATTCAGCTACAACAATTTATGGTATTTATGATACCGGAGCAGGTTCGCAAACTTGTAACCTGTATTTCAATACGGTATATATTAGTGGCACACCAACTTCAACGACATACAAGTCATTTTGTTTGTATAGCAATGCAAGTTCAAATACCCGCAACTTCCGAAATAATATTTTCAGCAATGCTCGTTCAAGCGCGGGAGGAGCAAGTTTGCATTATGCGGCTTTTTTTAATTATGCCGCAAATACTAATCTGACCTTGGATAATAACGATTATTTTGTCTCTGGTACAGGTGGTGTGTTCGGCTATTACAATGCTCTTGATGTAAATGCTGTGCCTCTTGTTACAGGAAAAGATGTACTCAGTGTTTCCGTCGACCCACAGTTTGCTAATGCTGGAGGTGTAAATACAGCCGACTATGTTCCCGCTGCCAACATCATTCGTGGAGTGGGAGGTACGGGAATAACGACCGATTATGCCGGAACAACACGCAATGCTACTCCTACTATGGGTGTTTTTGAAGGCACACTTTTTTACAATGTGCAAGTTTGGGTGTCTGGCACTTTGCAAGGAGAATACACTTCGATTAAAGCGGCATTTGATGCTATTAACCTTGGCACTCATACCGGGGCTATTGATATTCGGTTGAAATCTAGTACAATAGAAACCGCTTCGGCAGTGCTTTATCAAAGTGGATATGACGGTGTTTCAAGCTATACTTCTGTGAATATTTATCCTGCTGTTTCGGGACTTTCAATCAGTGGAAACCTTGCATTCCCTTTAATTGACCTTAGCGGAGCTGATAATGTTATAATTGATGGGCGTGTAAATGCAACCGGAACGACCCCCGATTTGATAATTACAAATACATCTGCCACAGCCGGAGCATCCACCATTCGGTTCGTAAATGATGCTAGCACCAACGTAGTTAATTATTGTACAATAGAAGGCTCTAGCACAAGTGCTACTTCGGGAGTCATTCTGTTTTCAACTACTACCGGAACAGTTGGAAATATCAATAATACGATTGACAATAATAATATTACGTCCTCAATCGATGCCAATCGCCCTATAAATGCCATTTACTCGGCCGGAAGTGCTACCTATGTAAATAGTGGATTAGCCATTACCGATAATAATATCTACAATATTTTTAGTCGCTCAACTGCTTCGTATGGTATAAATTTGGCGGCAAATACTACTACTTGCACTATCACAGGAAATAGTTTGTACGAAACGGCTTCGTTTATACCTACTACTTCGGTGGCGTATATCGGTATTTATATCAATAATACTTCAGGTAATGGATTTACAGTAAACAATAACTATATCGGTGGTCAGGCTATGTTGTGTGGTGGAAGTGCATTGACAAAGACAAATTCATTTAATAACGCTTTTACGGCCATTAATCTAAGTGTAGGAACCACAACGGCCACAAGCGTTCAAAATAATGTTATTCAGAATTTCGCATGGAGCAATTCGGGTGCAGCCAGCTGGACTGGAATTAATACAACTGCCGGAAATGTAAATATCGGTACTGTCACAGGGAATACTATTGGAGCTGCCACTGGTACAGGTTCCATTAGCGTCACTGGTGGCGCAACAGCAACCAATGTGTATGGAATTAATATCTCATCGACAAGTATGGTTGATTGTGAAAACAATATAATCGGTTCAATCACTGCCGACAATGCATCGACACTAGCTTCCAACCTTTACGGAGTAAATAAAACAGGATCGGGAACAACCATTATAAGCAACAATATCATTGGTAGTACGGCTACAGCCAATAGTATTGAAGCCAATTCAACCAGTAGTGCTTACGCTCAAAGCGTGTACGGTATTTACTCCAGTGGTAGCGGAACGGTAGCAATAAATGGCAATAGCATCGTTAACCTGACAAACGGAACGACCAATACAACAGTTGGTATACTGGGTGTGGTAAATGGAATTACAGTTACATCAGGCACAACAACTATTAACGACAATTCCATCCACGATTTGACTATTGCCAACGCCAATAATACTTCTACCAACACGGCCTCCGTGGGTGGGATTGTGCTGACAGGTGCAACACTCAAAACGGCTACCGGAAATACTATTTACAGTTTGTCCAACAGCTATGCTTCGTTTGCAGGCAGCATAATCGGACTATATTTTACCGGAAACGGAGGAGCTAACGTTGTTTCGAAGAATTTTATTCATAGTTTATCTGTGAATTCAGCTTCAACAGCAGCTTTGATATATGGAATTGAAATAGCTGCCGGTGCAACAAGTTATTATAATAATATTATCAACCTTGCTGGTACAACGGCAACAACGATTTATGGTATTTATGACACAGGTACAGCAGGACAAACCTGCAATTTGTATTTCAATACGGTGTACATTGGTGGAAGCTTAGGTGCCGGAATTACCAATACATCCTATTGTTTATACAGTAATTCAAGTTCAAATACCCGTAATTTCCAGAATAATCTTTTTTTCAATGCGCGTTCAACTGTTGGAGGTGCCAGTTTGCATTATGCAGCGTATTTAAATTATGCGGTAGTAACCACGCTAACACTTGATTATAACGATTACTATGCTTCAGGTACAGGAGGTGTGATGGGATGTTATGCTGCTGCCGATGTATTTACCTTGCCACTTGCCGCAACAAAAGATCTTTACAGTAAATCAGTTAACCCTGGATTTGTTACTGCCGGTAGTACCACTGCTGCCGATTATCAACCAAGTGCAACCAGCATTGTGGCAACACCTCTTGCTGCTGTAACAACTGATTATGCCGATTTAACACGTTCTGTGTCAACTCCCACCATGGGAGCATATGAAGGTACAATAACTCCAAATATAGAGGTTTGGAAATCAGGAGCTAAACAGGCCGGTTACACAACTCTTAAAGCTGCATTTGCTGCTATAAATGCCGGGACTCACACCGGAGCTTTGGACTTGAAAATTCAGGGAAGCACTACCGAAGCTACTGCAGCAATCCTTTATCAAAGTGGATATAATGGCGTTTCAAGCTATACTTCTATCAATATCTTTCCAACTATATCGGGTTTATCTATTTCGGGAAGTTTGGCAACTCCATTAATTGATTTAAACGGAGCCGATAATGTTACCATCGATGGACGTGTAAATGCAACAGGTTCTACCAAAAGTTTGGTCATTTCCAATGCCAGTATGGCTGTTACTGCCGGTACATCCACTATTCGTTTTATTAACTCAGCTACTAACAATACCGTAAAGTATTGTATACTGAAGGGTTCGGAAGCGGTGGCAGCTTCCGGAATTATATTGTTTTCAACTACAAACGTAACCGTTGGGAACATAAATAATACAATTAATAGTAATGATATTACCAATGCGGCCGATGCTAATCGTCCGTTGAATGCTATTTATTCAGCTGGGACAGCCACCTATGTAAACAGTGGTTTGACTATTAGCAATAATAATATCTACGATTTTTTCAGTCGTTCAACAGCATCATATGGTATAAACTTAGTGGGTAACACTACCACCTCTACCATATCGGGCAATAGTTTGTACGAAACCACTTCTTTTGTTCCCGTGGCTTCGGTGGCTTATACTGGTATAAATCTGAATAATACTGCTGGTAACGGACATGCAATCACTGGAAATTACATTGGTGGACAAGCAACTTTGTGCGGCGGAAGTGCATGGGATAAGACCAATGCTTTTAATAGCACATTTACGGCTATTAATCTGAATGTAGGAACAACTACCGCCAGTAACGTTCAGGGAAATATTGTTAAAAATGCGACTTGGAGCAATTCGGGTGCAACCAATTGGACCGGAATTAATATAGCTGCCGGTGCTGTCAATATTGGTACCACTTCGGGCAATACTATTGGTGCAAGCACAGGAACAGGATCAATAGTTGTAACCGGTGGAGCAACGGGTGCCAATGTGTATGGAATTAATATCGCCAGTACTGGTACAGTAGACTGTGAATACAACAACATTGGTTCTATCACCGCTGACAATGCTTCAACATTAGCAACTAACTTTTACGGTATAAATAAAACAGCCAGTGGGGGAACTGTTACTATAAGTAACAATGTAATTGGTAGTACCACCACTGCCAATAGTATTACGGTCAATTCGGCTGCTACTGCCAATGCCCAAAATGTATATGGTATTTTGAGCGCCGGTACGGGAACGATTACATTCAACAATAATACCATTGCCAACTTGACAAATAGTACCAACAACTCAACTACAGCAACTGCCGGTTTGATAAACGGTATTTGCTCAACAACCGGAGCTAATACCATTACTACTAATACCATTCGCAATTTGACTATAGCTAATGCCAATACCTCGGCAACCAATACCGGATCGGTTATTGGTATTGCTTTAACCGGAGCAACGCTGCGAACTGTGACAGGAAATACTATTTATAATCTATCAAACACTAACACTACTTTTGCCGGAAATGTAGTGGGGATGTATTTCTCAGGTAGCACCGGAGCTAATGTCGTTTCCCGAAATTTTATTTACGGCTTATCGGTGGATGGTGCAACGAATGCTGCTACACTGTATGGAATTAAAATGGTTTCCGGGGCAGTTACTTATTCCAATAATATTGTCAATCTGGGTGGAACAACAGCATCCACTATTTATGGGTTGTATGATACCGGAACTGCTGCACAAACTTGTAATTTATATTTCAATACCGTATATATTGGTGGAAATTTATCGTCAGGAATAACCAATAAATCATTTGCTCTTTACAGCAATGCAAGCACAAATACACGTAATATCAGAAACAATATTTTTGTCAACGCACGTTCTACAGTTGGAGGAGCCAGTCTGCATTATGCTGCCTATTTAAACTATGCCGTTGTAACCGGTCTGACATTGGACTATAACGATTATTATGTTTCCGGAACGGGTGGTGTGCTGGCTTATTACAATGCCACCGATATTTCTACTTTGGCTACCATTAAGTCTGCTATCGGACAGAATCTTTTAAGTATAAGTAATGATCCGGGTTTTGCCGCTGCCGGAGGTACTACAAGTGCCAGTTACGTGCCGTCTTATAACCGTCTGGTCGGTGTAGCAGGTACAGGAGTTACTATTGACTTCACAGCAGCTACCAGAGCAACAACTCCTACCATGGGAGCTTTTGATATTTCATTGTCATTAGGTGTCGAAGTTTGGAAAAGCGGTGTCTATCAGGCACAATATCCAACACTTAAAGGTGCATTTGACAAAATAAACGATGGAACTCATACCGGTGTTCTTGAGCTTAAACTTAAAAATACTACTACAGAAACTGTAGCAGCAACACTTTATCAAAGTGGCTATAATGGTACTTCGAGTTATTCGTCAGTTAATATCTATCCAACTCTCTCCGGATTATCTGTGTCGGGAACCTTGGCAACTCCATTGATTGATCTCAATGGTGCCGATAATGTTACCATTGATGGACGCGTAAATGCAACAGGTTCTACAAAAGATTTGGTCATTTCAAATGCAAGTACCTCCGCTGTAGCCGGAACTTCAGCCATTCGTTTTATAAACGATGCCACATTAAATACCGTAAAATATACTATACTTAAAAGTTCAGAAACTGCCGGTGCATCGGGTGTGGTTTTGTTTTCCACCGCTGCAAGTACAGGTAACGATAACAATACACTTGATAACAATTCTATTACAAATGCTGCCGATGTATCTCGTCCTATTAATGTAATCTATTCTGCCGGAACAGCTACTTTTGAGAATAACAACATAACCATTTCTAACAATGCAATCTATGACTTCTTAAGTCGCTCAACCGCTTCGTACGGTATAAATCTGGCTGCTAATACGACAACATGTACCATCTCGGGTAACAGTTTGTACGAGACAACTTCATTTGTCCCGAATGCTGCGGTGGCATATATGGGAATTTATCTAAATAACACTTCGGGAAATGGCTATACAATAATCGGTAACTACATTGGCGGACAATCGGCTTTGTGCGCAGGAAGCGCCTGGACTAAAACAAATGCTTTCAATAACACTTTCACCGGTATAAACCTGAACGTAGGAGCAACCACTGTAAGTAATGTCAATGGAAATACGATTAAAAATATTGCATGGAGTAATTCGGGAGCAACCACATGGATGGGAATAAATGTTGCTGCCGGTTTGGTGAATGTCGGCACAAGTGCCGGAAATACAATCGGAGCTACTTCTGGAACCGGATCAGTTGTGATAATAGGCGGAGCAACGGGTACTAATGTGTATGGAATAAATATAGCAGGAGCTGGTACAGTCGACTGCGAAAACAATAATATTGGTTCTGTCACCACCGATAATACATCTGCTTTGGCCAGTAATTTTTATGGAATAAATAAAACAGCTACAGCCGGAACAACAACCATCAGTAACAATGTGATTGGAAGTACCACTACTGCCAATAATATTACAGCTAACTCGGCCAGTACGGCCAATGCGCAGAATGTGTATGGTATTTTGAGTGCAGGTACCGGAACAGTTACCTTAAGCTCTAATACAATTGCCAACCTGACAAATAGTACCGCTAATACCACCGCTGCCACTACGGGGTTGATAAATGGAATTTGTTCGACCAATGGTGCCAACACTATTTCTAATAATGTAATTCGGGACTTGACTAATGCCAATGCAAATACATCGGTAAGCAATGGAGCATCAGTTGGAGGAATAGTTCTTACTACTGCCACTTTGCGAACCGTGAGTGGAAACACCATTTATAACTTATCCAACAGTTATGCTTCTTTTGCCGGTAGTGTTATTGGGTTGTATTTCTCAGGAAGCACTGGTACAAATGTAGTCTCACAAAACTTCATTCACAGCCTGTCTGTAAATTCAGCTTCCACAGCAGCAATATTGTATGGAATTAAAATAGTTTCGGGTGCTACCACTTATGCCAACAATATTATTTATCTGGCTGGAACAACCGCAACTACTATTTACGGGTTGTACGATACCGGAGCTGCTTCGCAAACATGTAACTTGTATTGCAATACAGTTTACATTGGTGGTACACCAGCTTCCACCACTTATAAATCTTATTGTCTGTACAGTGCTGCTGCTTCAAACACACATAATTATAGAAACAATATCTTTAATAATAGCCGATCTACAAGTGGTGGTGCAAGTCTGCATTATGCTGTTTCATTAACTGCCAATACGAATCTTACTTGCGACTACAATGATTATTACACTAATGGAACAGGAGGCGTGTTGGGTCTAATGACGGGTGTTAATAAAGCAACTCTGGCTTTATGGAAAACAGCGACAGCGCAAGATACCTATAGTGTTAATCTGGATCCGGTGTTTACTTCAGCGCCAAGTACCACTGCCACTAATTATAAAATTGGAGTTGATTTAGTGGGTGTTTCGGGTACCGGTATAACGGTTGATTATGGTTCAGCTATCCGCTCTGCGCCACCAACTATGGGTGTTTGGGAAAGAGTGATGACGAATCTTTGGTTAGGAACTATCAGTACAAATTGGGCAACAGGAAGTAACTGGTCTTTTCATGTTGCACCAGCAGCTGATACAAACGTATCCTTTTCGTCAACGCCAACCAATCACTGTTTATTGGATGCCGACCATTCTGTAACTGATATCACAAATGCTCAATCTACTTACCGCTTGGTTACTAATGGTTATAAACTTACGGTAAAAGGAAATCTGAATTTCAGTAGTGGGGCTCAGATTGATGCTACTGCCAGTGGTTCTACACTTGAATTTGCAGGTTCTGCAGCTCAGGGCATTGCTTCCGGTGTACTCTATAATAATGATGTTTATAACCTTACGATCAATAATTCCAATAATATAACGCTAAGCGGCACGCTGAATGTATCGAATGTACTTACGGCCACCTCTGGGCGTTTGGACGCATATACCAATACACCAACAGTTATTTATGGTGGTACTACTGCACAAACTATTGGTAGCCAGTATTTGTTAGACAAAGTAACTAATCTGACTGTTGATAATGCTGCAGGTGTGACCCTTAATGCAGATCTTGCAGTGAATAATTTGTTGACCATAAATTCAGGGAAATTACTGACTATTTCACCGGCAACACAGTTAAATGTGGTTGGAACAATTTCCAACAATGCCGGAGTGTCGGGATTGATTATTAAAGCTAGTGCTTCTAGTGCCAATGGATCTTTAATATTTCACAATGCCTATAGTTCTCCTGTTTCGGCTACTGTGGAAATGTATTCGAAAGCATCATGGGACTTGACAGCATTGACCGGAAATAAATATAAATGGCAGTTCTTTGGTATACCAGTTCGCTCAGTTGTAGCTAATCCTACCTTTTATGGGTCTTATGTTCGTAAATATTACGAGTCGGGTGCTACTACTGCCAGCCACTGGATTCAGCAAGGTAATGACTCTGTTTTGACTTCTTTTACCGGCTATGAAATTTGTCAGGCAGCTCCAACAACCATCTTTTTCCAGGGACAATTAGTGAATAGCGATTTTAATTCCGGGCAGTTGGCTTATACTTCCGGAGCTCTATTTCCGGGTCAGCAGATTTTTGCGAATCCATATACAACCGCCATTGATATACGTTATTTGACATTTGGTGCTCAAACAGAATCTACAGTATATATGTACAACACTGGAACACTTAACGATTGGACTAATAATGGAGGCCAAATCTCAACAGGTTCTAGTCCAGGACAATATATAGCCATACCTCAAAATCATGCAGGTGATAATTTACCTTTAGTAATCCCTTCTATGCAAGGTGTGTTGATAAAAGCAATGAGTGCTTCTAGTCAAGCAACTTTAAGCATACCGTACAGTTCGGTAGTGACAAAAAATACTGATCAACAGCGTATTCGTAGTGAGGGGACAACAGCAGAAACAATATGCACTATGATTGATGTTAAGGGTGCAAGTTATGCCGATAAGTTATGGATTTTTACAGAACCAACTTGTACCCGAAATTTCGATAATGGTTGGGATGCCTATAAATTTGCTGGTTCTGCTCTAGCACCACAGCTTTGTGTAGTTGAGTCAGATGGAGGTTATCAGGTAAATACTGTTAATGATATGAATAATAGTTTATTGGCGTTTCAAGCAGGCGTTGACACCGAATATACACTTACTTTTACCCATAAGAATGCTAAAAACTATTACGAAAAAATATACCTAGATGATTTGTTGGAAAATAAAATTGTAGATGTAACGGAAACTGGATCTACCTATTCTTTTGTAACAGAGTCTTCAGCACTAGCTCAGAAAAGATTTAGAATATTGACAATTAATTCGGAAAAAAATATAACAACTGCAAATTCAGATATTAGAATAAATAATATTAATGGAGTTGTATTTATTCAAAATATGGGTTTAAGTAAAGGTAATACAATGATATTTGATATAGCAGGCCATTTGATACGAAATGTAGAGTTTGGTGCAAATGAGTTGAAAATGGTGAGTGCCGGCTTGACTTCAGGTGTTTATGTAGTGAAATGTGTAACAGATAATGAGATGATTGCTAAACAAGCTATTGTACTGTAGATGGAACAACAAAAGTGCAGAAGAAAAAAGATAAGATATTATTTTGGACACTATCATGGGCTGCATTGCTTGTGGCTGTTCTCTATTCTCCAATGGGTAGCCCAGAACTTTATTATTCTACGGAATACTATTATCAAAATGGACTGTATTCTACTGGTGCAAATGAGAATATACCGCCATTAGTTAATAGCTCTTCAAATAAGCTTCTACAATCATTCTCAAGTCAAACTTATGAATCGGAAATAAATAAATCAATTTATACAATTTCTAATTCACAGACTTCTAAGTTTTTTTTTTCTAATTCTATATTTAACCAAACAGATAACTTTAAATCAAAAGGAAATAGAAGTGGAGTTGATGGTTTTTTGGGAAACACTACAATTTTGGATGGCTCAAGAAAGGATGTTTTAGCCGATAATAATAGTGTTTTTTCGATGACACCAACAACGACTTTATTCGAAGGTTATTTAAACAATAGGCAAAGTATAGGTTATAGTTCCAATACGGGTGCAAGCGATCCTGGTGAAGATCCCATTGGAAGTCCCATACCTGTAGGTGATAATTGTATCTTTTTGTTGTTTTTAGCTTTGGGGTATGTTTTGTGGAAAGAGAAATGTAAGAAATTACGAGTGTGATGTTAATAGCTTATTTTAAATTGGTATGCAAGTCAGTTGTTTGTGGCTGGTTAAATCAAAATATAATCATTTACTTTTTATCGATAGTGTGAGGCTCAGAAAAATCTTCTTCTTCTTCTTCTTCTTCTTCTTCTTCTTCTTACTGTTGCTAAATGCAGTAATTCAGTTTTCACTCAAAGCACAACAAGTAAATACTTTCTATTTTATGAAAGATATTCCTGTTCGACATTTTCTAAATCCATCATTTCAACCCACCAATGATATTTTTATAAGTCTTCCTTTCATTGGTTTTACTCAGTTCTATATTGGTAATAATTCTTTTTCGCCAAAGGATTTATTGTTCAATCCTGAAACAAAGGATGTTTTGGCTTTAGGTACTCAAAGTAGTATTGATCATTTTTATAATACACTAACTAAAAATACAATAATTGGAGCAAATTTACAAACGAATCTCTTGTCTTTCGGATTTAGAAATTATAATGAGTATTGGACTTTTTCTCTTTCCGAAAAGATAAACGGAATGGTATGTTTACCTAAAGATCTATTTAAAGTTGCATTGTATGGAACAACAGATATTCAAAAAGAATCATACAATTTTAATACACTTCAGGCTGATATCTCAATTTATACTGAAGCTGCATTCGGTTATTCTAAAGTTATAAATCCAGAATTAACTTTAGGTACTACATTTAAATTTTTAAATGGTCATGCTAATGTTTCAAATACGAATAATCAAATAGAACTTATAGGTGGAGATAAGAATTGGACCATAAAAGGTAATGGCTACATTAATTCTTCTAGTTCTAACGAAGTAAGTACTATTGATGGTTTTAGCTCTATTTCAGATTTTGGAATATTAGTGCCAATGAACTGGCTTAAGTCAGCGGGGCTTGGACTCGGATTAGATGTTGGTGGAGAATATCAATTAAATAAAAAGATTAAACTATCGGTAGCCATTACTGACCTTGGTTTTATAAATTGGATTAGAAATGTACATAGTATTCAATATAAGATGAATTCTACGTTTGATGGGGTTCGAAGCATTAAGGCATCAACTTCAAAAAACTCTTTTTCTCAGATATATAGTAGTATTATTTCTATTTCAAGAGTTGATTCTGTAGGTGAACAATTAAAGCCAACTGTTTCAACTTTAACTACGAAAACTTATACAACACAAACTACAGCTAAACTTAATGTTGGAGTTGAATATAATTTGTATAACGAGCTAAGTTTAGGAATGCTTTCTCAAACTCAATTTTTTAAGGGGTTTATAAATGAGGAGCTTATTGTCTCAGTGAATGCACGCCCCAATGCATGGTTAAATACTTCCCTGAGTTATTCGGTTTTTTCTAATAATGTTGGCCTTGGTCTTGGATTGAAAACAAGTTTTATTCATTGGTTTTTTGCTGCTGATTACTTGTTTCTTCAGAATTTCAATCTAACGAATGTTGGAGTTCGTAATTTGGCAGGAAAGACTCCTATACCTTATAATTCGACATGTTTCAATTTTGCTGTTGGATTAAATTTGGTTTTTTCAGAAGCCAATTCTTTGGGACTTCATAAAAAAAGGAAAGAAAAGAGTTGTCATTGCTATTAAAACTAGGAAATCGTCTTGACTTTTTTATTTTTCGACGTAGTTTTTATTTCATCGAGATGAATAATACTAGCAATTTAGGAGTTCATGTGTTTCTTTAAAGGGTACTTACTATTCCGGTAGAAATAACAATTTTCCGAATTTTATTATTCCCACTATCAGTCACATACAAATTACCTAAACCATCATAGGCAATACCAATAGGGTCATTAAAGCTGGCTGTTGTACCAACTCCATCAGTACTACCAACACTACCGCTTCCTGCCAGTGTACTTACTACACCAGTTGTAATGGAAATTTTTCGAATTTTATTATTCCCGCTATCTGTCACGTACAAATTACCCAAACCATCAGAGGCTACTCCAATGGGGTTGTAAAAACTAGCTTCAGTACAAATACCATCAGTAAATCCATTTTTTCCGTTTCCAGCCATGGTGCTCACCTCTCCTTTGGAGATTGCTATTTTTCGAATTTTGCAACCACCCAAATCAGCCACGTACAAATTACCCCTTCCAACGGAAACAATACCCGCAGGACAAAAGAAACTTGCAGTAGTACCACTGCCATCTGTCGAACTCCAAGAACCACTGCCAGCTAGAGTTGTAACTTCACCCGTGGCAATGGAAATTTTCCGAATTTTATTATTACCACTATCTGTTACATATAAATTGCCAGCAACATCATACGTTATTCCATAAGGATTACTAAAATGAGCAATAGTACCTGTTCCATCCGCCCTACCATTGCTGATACTTCCTGCAAGCGTAGTGACTATTCCTGTAGAAATGACTATTTTTCGAATCATGTTGTTATTCTGATCTACCACATACAAATTACCTTTACCATCACAAGCTACACCAGATGGATAATAAAACCGAGCATCAGTTCCTTTACCATCGGTAGAACCCGAAGTTGTGCTGCCGGCGAGGGTAGTAACCACGCCACTAGAAATTGCAATTTTCTGTATTCTGTGATTTCGTCTATCCGCTACATATAAATTACTACGATCATAAGCCACACCATAAGGACTTGAAAAGCCTATGGCAGTACTATTGGGCACTTCAGCATACCCCATTGGCACAACCATAATTGCACTTAATATGTAAACGCATACTAATCTGAAATAATGTGATTGTTGTGTTTCCATGCCTTAATACCTTTAATTGCTATTTGGTATAATGATTATACTTCTATTTACTTTTATACATTCGAAGATTATTTTGTATTGGTGACTTAAGTTTGTGTGTGTTAGTTTTTGTAGATGAATAATAGGCTCACTGAGAAGATGAAGGTACAAATAGATGCAAAAAATTGAAACTTGATTGAAACAAAATAACAATTTATTATTTAAAGAAACAGCATATGAAAATTGATAAGAGTCAATAAATTATAACAAGTTTTCCAGTTGTGGATAGGTCAACAGTTACTACTCATTTTCTTTTGTCTCGAATTGCTTTAATATAACTTAAAAATCCACCTCTTTTGGGGGTAGTTGTTTAATACTTGGGATTCTGCCTTTGCAAAAAACAAGATGAAAACCTTATCAGTAGCTTCTGGGCAAGTTCCCAAAGTAAAATTGGAACAAGTCAGAGATAAGTTTCCAGAAATGGTTGAAAAACACTGTAGAAACTTAAATCCAATTCTTCATTAGCTTGATCTTGAATGTAATATAAAAATTTGCAAACAAACCTTGCGAACTTTTTTTAAGATGCTAGACTATAGCTTTAAACGAGCCTGACTTTCGATAAGTCACCTACGAAATGAAGAACAATTTAATAAATAGCAGTCTGAGATTAATGAGCTAATTGAATTACACAAACAAGGATATTTAGATGTGTATTTTGGTGACGAGAGTTACTTTGGATTAACTCCAAATTTGCCTTACGCTTGGCAAGGCAATGACAACCCAATAATTCTACCTGCTTCCAGACCAAAGTCATTGAGGGTTTAGGATTAATGACACCTTGCTACAAGCTATATTATAAAACCTTTGACCAAACAATTAATACTGATATTTCTATTGAATTCATGGACGATTTTGCCAATCAAATATCAAAAAAAAACAGTGGTAATACAGGATAATGCACCGATACATAAAAGTAAAAAGTTTATTGCCAATATTGATCGCTGGAGAGAACTGGATATGTATATTTCCTTCCTTCCTTCCTTCCTTCCTTCCTTCCTTCCTTTCTCCATATTATCCAGAATTTAACAAAGTTGAAATGCTTTGGCGATTCATTTAATATCAATGGATTCAATTAGATGCTTACCGTAGCTTTCAAAATCCCAAAAAACGACTGAACGAAACCTAACTTTTGTTGGTTCAAAACATATCATTAAATATTATTGATTACTTCTTATGAGATCTTGTTGGCTTATTTAATACTAGGTTTGCATGTATTTATTGACTCTTATCAATTTTCATATGCTGTTTCTTTAAATAATAAATTGTTGTTTTGTAATACTTAATAGTAAATGTTTATCTAGTATATATTCTTTTAGATTTAGTTATTCAATCTCGATATTTGCTAAGTTAAATTTTATAATTATGGAAAATAGATTGTTGTCAATTAGGTATTTGTATTTGATAGCTTCTGAGAAATAAATCTTATTGGTGTATATAGCAACTATTCAGTAATATATATATATGAAATCAATTACGAAATTTACATAAAATCACTAAAATATGAAAACACTTCATTATTCAAAGTTTGCATATGTTGCAACAGTTTGTTTTCTTTTAAGTATGACCATGTTGTACGCACAAGTGCCCAGTATTAGCTTCACAACTCCTCAGATTTATAGGCATTTGCTGGGACAGGTCAAAGCCCCCACTAATACGGAAGGAGCAATGCCGGTGCTTATGCAAGGTGTGGTAAAAAATCTGGCGGGTAGTACTATATCCGGCTCTACCGACGCGACGGGTACATCGGCCAGTTTTTTTAGACCGTATGACGTGACTACAGATGGGTTCGGCAATCTATATGTAGCTGATTATTCAAATAACAAAATTAGGAAGATTGTAATTGCCACAGGTGTGGTTACTACCTTTGCTGGTTCGGGAGCCAATGGTTCCGTCGACAATGCAGCCGGTACATTAGCTCAATTTAGAGGTCCGGGTGGTATCTGTTATTTTGCAGGGAATTTATATGTTTCGGAGACAAATGGTAGCAAAATCCGAAAAATTGTTGTTTCAACAAGTGCAGTGAGCACTTTTGCTGGAAGTACAATGGGATTTTCAGATAATGCTATCGGTAGATTGGCTAAATTCAGTGCCCCTTTCGGTATAACTTCAGACGGATCCGGTAATCTATATGTGGCGGATATGAGCAACAACAGAATAAGGAAAATCAACATTTCCACTACTGCGGTGAGCACCATAGCTGGAGGTGCTGGCGGTTTTGCCGATGCTACTAAAGGAACTTCTGCTCAATTTAGAGATCCTTGGGGAATAACGTATGATGGTATTGGCAACTTATATGTAGCGGATAATTCGAATAATAGAATCCGAAAAATTAATATATCCACCACTGCGGTTACTACTGTGGCCGGAAATGGCACCACAAATTACAAATCGATTGATGGCAACGGAAATGCAGCGAGTTTTTATAGTCCTGTTGGAGTTACATATGATGGAGCAGGCAATTTGTATGTATCCGACTATACTTGCATTCGGAAAATTGTAGTTGCTACAGGCGATGTTACCACGTTAACTGGTAATACATATTCAAACGGATCTTCAAATGGGGATATTAAGGTCGCTACTTATAATAGACCAGTAGGACTAACGTGTGTTGGTGTAGATAAAATATATGTAACCGAGTATAATAATCATATGATACGTTTCATATTGTTATCGGGATCCACTATTAGCCCGACTCAATCCGTCGGGTTAACTTTAGACCTCACTACGGCGTCAGCGTCTGCTCACCCGTTAGTAATCTTCAGAAAGCCAGTTACAGCAGTAAAAAAACTCATGATGTAAAGATTAATATATTAAGCTTGCCGAATCGACGAATAATATTGCTTAGCAAGATATACAATGGTAGTGTTCACGAAAAAAATATATATAATTTTGACTATTGTATTTGACATCGAGTAATTATCTATAGCAAGATGCTAGTTACAATGTCATTAACTTGAAAATGTGAATGTAAAGATGCCGTTGAAAAGGCCAAGAGTTAGAGAGCTTACTCAAGAGCAAATAGATTCAAATCACTCTATATCTTCATTTTGAGTACTGGTTGAACATACAATTGTTGGAGTTAAAAGATGTCGTATTGTCAAAGATCGTTTTAGATGTCATAAGTTTGGTTTTGACGATTTAGTCATGGAACTTGCTTGTGGACTCCATAATTTGAGAATCACACGGAATTACAGTACTATATAAAATTAATCGAAATAATGTCTAATATTAATGCGAGAGAAATAATTTTTAAATGTGAAAAAATACATACTAATACATATAGAGCTGTGTTAAGTGTTGTTTATTTCTTAAAATCAAATATATGAAACCAATAGAAAATGAAAAAAGCGATTGCTTCGGGTGTACAGCTTTTATATTATGTAACATCTGTAAAGGCGAACAATACGATTTTGACATGAAAAATAATATTTTTTCTGATATTACAGTCGAAAAGAAAATGATTATCCGCAATAAACACAGTTTCTTAATGTTTTTTTGTGTCTTAATAGTACCAACTCAACAAGCACATGAAACTATTAGGCTTTGGAAAACACTTTTCAAGCGAAGCTGGTTGTATCAAAATTCAAAGAACTTCGGATAAAATCCGGTATTATATACACTCTTTGCTGAAATAAGGAATATGTATGGCTTCCTCCCTCGATGCACTTTGAATGTAAATCCTGTCATTGTCGCAGGTCTTTACGTTAAGGTACTATTATGCACGGTTCTAAATTGCCTTTTATATATTGGTTTCAAGCCATTCATTTATCACAATTATAAGCACCAAAAAGACCTTTTCAGCCTCTGAGACGCAACGACAATTGGATTATAAACGTTATCAATCTATTTTGGAAGTGCTTCATATGACCCATAGTATAATGTGACAATGCGATGTCAATAGGTAAAAGTTCGGCTAATAGATTTTAGTCATTTTCTGTATCCATGCCTGAATTGGAGGGGAATAATACAAGTTATACAACAGCTAACTCTGGGTTTTCTGATTCGAACCATGAAGTAACTGCCACTGGCAGTGGGTTTAGCCAACAGGAAATCAATCAAAGCAAAGAAAATAATAGATGCTATAAGTGAGGGAAGTATTGGAATTACAACTATTGGAAAAGAATCAAAAAAAGATGTAGTTGGGATGAATAATTGTATTGTTTGAATGACTTTATATTTAATATTATTTGAAGGTTATATTAATAATAGGCAAGGTGTTGTTTATATTCCTAATTATGGAGGTAGTGATCCCGGTGAGGATCCTATTGGAAATCCAATTCCAATAGGTGATGGATGGATATTTATGTTACTTTTAACTTTATGGCATGCTGTATGGGAAGCTGTTAAGTCTAAATCGTTGTAATTATTCCCCCCCCCACCAAAATATATATATATATATCAACGGTTAACGCATTTTTCGGCCTACTAGAGGGTTGATATTTAAAAATGTTATAATTGGCAACCAGATTGAAAATCGTCTAGTTTGTAGATAAAATCAGCCAAATCATTGATTATTTTTTGTGTAGTTTTTTATACACTGTTTCTTTGTGATAAAATTAAATAGTAACATTAAAAATTTTACAACAATGAAAGCAAAATGGTTTTTGAGTGGCATAATTGCCTTATCGTTATTTTCATCCTGTGATGACAAAACTTCAGCCGGTACAACCGACAATCTTCCTTCCATTACCGGATATCCGATTGTAGGTACCAATGAAACAACCTCCTACGACTCCGTAAACGTTATAACGAAACCTTTATCGGGGAAAGATTATTATGGACAAAATTCCAATTACTCCGGAACAACTCCCAGTTATACTAAGAATGGGGATGGAACTATTACCGACAATGTAACCGGCTTAATATGGACTCAGGATTTGACAAATAAAAAGTCGTATTCGGACATATTAAGTGCTGCGAAATCATGTAATACAGGTGGTCATACCGATTGGCGAGTTCCCACAATCAAAGAATTATATTCCTTGATAATGTTTAGCGGAAAAGATGTTAGTAATTTGACTAGTGTGACTGGTTATGAAGTGCCATTCATAAACACCGATTACTTTAAATTTGAATATAGTACAGGTCAAAGAATTATAGATGTGCAGGTGGCTACTACTAACACTTCACCTGGAGTTTATAAAGATTGGGGTCTCACGTTAGTTTATGGAGTTAACTTTGCAGATGGTAGAATTAAAGCGTATGGTACGGTACTACCCGATGGGACTGCAAAAACTTACAATTATGCGTTTGTTCGTGGAAACAAGACCTATGGTAAAAATAGCTTTAGCGATAATGGAGATGGCACTATAACCGATGCTGCAACCGGGCTTATGTGGATGAAAGCAGATAGTAAGACAGGAATGAATTGGAAAAATGCTCTTAAATATGCTAATGCAGCTACTTTTGCAGGACATACAGATTGGCGATTGCCGAATGCCAAAGAGCTACAGAGTATCGTTGATTACTCACGTTCACCTCAAACAACAAATTCACCAGCTATTGACCCGATATTTTCATGTACCTTAATTAAAAATGAAGCAGGTGTGGATGATTATCCTTTTTACTGGACAAATACTACTCATGCAATGGGTAATAGTAAATCGGAAGGTGGGCAGGATGCAGTTTATATTTGTTTCGGTAGGGCTATGGGATATTCGGATATATTCAGTTCTTCAGAGATGTGGACCGATGTTCATGGAGCAGGAGCTCAACGCTGCAGCTCCAAATCAGGAATGCCATCTTCAACTGGTTTTGGACCTCAAGGAGATGCTGAACGAATTCTTAACTATGTGAGATTAGTACGAAATGCAAAATAACTTGTATTTCGAATGCCCTACGGTTTTTACTGTCTACTTTTCTACCCATAATCGTGAAATAGGTGTACTTCTTTGTAAACCTATTTCGCGACTAGACAATCTATACAATAAATTGAAGAAATGGAAGATTTAAAGAAAAATGATGATAATTTAGAAGATAATGTTAAGAAACAAAAAGATGTGCTCATTTCACTTGTTAGTCGTATAGAAAATGCCAATACAATAAATACAAATGACACAGAATCATGGAAATACCTAGAGAAGCATAAGGATACTAATAATAGTGAAAGCTCAGGTATTATAAAAAGGCTATTGAATTGGTTCTAGTAAAAGATATGCTATTATTGGAGTCTTCTTCTTTTTCTTCTTGGAAAATAAGACATTATATTTGTCCAATTATTTAGCTGTGAAAGAAATGAATTTAGTATTTTTGTTTGCAAATAAAAGTAAAATAATGAATTCGAAAACAGGACGTGAGAATCTGATTTATTTTCTTATCTGGATTATTGTGCTGGCTCTACCTGTATTCAGATTGATAGGAGAAGGCGGTTTTAACTGGATAAGCATCTGGCTTGAATGGATTCGGATATCACCTTTTATGCTGGTTTTTTTTCTAAATAATTATGTACTAGTCCCACTATTGCTATTTCGGAAAAGTAACCTGAAATATTTGCTTTACGTGTCTTTGATAATCGTTGCTATATCTTTTTTGTCAGATTTCACCAATTACCTAAGAGATTTTTTGTTACCAAACAATATTCCGCCTTTCAGAAATTTACCTCCTGAAGGACATGGAACGCCACACACTCGTGGAATGGAGCAATCAACTTATGGAGCGAGAGTGTTCGATCGAACTCTCTTGTCGTATTTAGTAGTGGGTTTCAATACGGCGGTGAAATTTATTTTTAAACGGCAAGAAGATGAAAAAAATAACGAGGAGTTACAAAAGATGCATTTGCAAACTGAACTTTCGTTCCTGCGTCAGCAAATAAGCCCGCATTTCTTTATGAATACGCTTAATAATATTCATGCGTTGATAGAATACGATTATAGACTTGCTCAAGTATCTGTTATAAAACTATCGAAACTAATGCGTTATTTACTCACCGAGTCTCAAGAAGGTGTGGCTACGTTAGGAGATGAATTTGAGTTCCTAAATGCTTACGTTGATTTGATGCGTTTACGTTTTTCCGAGAGAGTACAGATAAAAATTGACTGGCATTTTGATAATCCAGATCGGAAAATTCATTCATTACTTTTTGTCTCTTTGGTTGAAAATGCATTTAAATATGGTGTCAACCATTCCGGAGCTTCAATCATTACTATTTTGGCTGAAACTGTAGACGATAAATTGATTCTATACGTTGAAAATGATAAATTCCCCGAAATTGTAAATGAATCAAGCACAGGACTAGGTCTCGAAAATCTTAAAAAACAGCTGAATCTTTTGTATACAGATAATTTTGAACTGAGCATCTGGTCAACGGATAATCATTTTTATGTACAACTCACAATACCTTTGGAAAATGATTAAATGTATTGCTATCGACGATGAACCTTTGGCCTTAAGACAATTGGCTGGATTTATCGAAAAAACACCTTTTTTACATCTCGAAGCCTCTTTCGAGAGTGCCATTGAAGCTAAAAAATATCTATATAATCATGCTGTCGATTTGATATTTTTGGACATACAAATGCCCGGATTAACCGGAATGGACTTGGTAAAATCAATGGAGGTACGTCCTGAAGTAATTTTCATTACCGCCTACAAAGACTATGCAGTAGAAGGCTTTCGGGTGGATGCACTTGATTATATTTTAAAACCTATTGATTTCGAGACTTTCCAACAAGCAGCAAACAAAGCCAATGCCTATTTCGATTTACTCAAAGCCCAGCCCGAGAAATTAAATGCTAGCGCAGAACATCTGTTTATAAAGTCTGAATATAAAATCGTAAGAATAAAAATAAACGATATTTTATACATAGAAGCAATGCGCGAATATGTGCGGATATATCTTGAAAACGCAAAGCCTGTGATGTCTCTTCTGAGCATGAAAAATATTGAACAACGTCTACCTACTGACCGTTTTATGCGAGTACACCGTTCATTTATTGTGAATTTGGAGAAAATTAGTACTATTGAACGTAACCGGATAGCCTTTGATAAAAAACTAATTCCTGTTAGCGATCAGTATAAAGAGTCTTTTCAAAAATATATTGATGAAAACTTCCTATTCTAATAAATAATGAAATTCTTGTTTGCCAGATGTGTGGTTGTGAACAGCTTAATCCTAATAAGATGCATCATAATAAAAGAGCAACTAATAGAACTTTGCAAAAAGTTTGCGGAAATTGCGGTAGGATTCCAGTTGATATATACGCCAAGTCTTTTATTTTACAATTGCGCCTAATAACACAAATGAGAATAAGTCATTGAATGGCCTTAAGTCGAGCTTCCAGCCATTCTGGCAACTCGAAACTAATGCCCCTCAAAACCACTTATGACTTTTATGCGTATCTACTTTTAGTGAAGCATAAAAATCATAACAGGTTTTCTTGTTTGGGACAGCACTCACAACCCATTTTTTTTTTGCCTGACACTTCGAGCCCCGGTATCCACTCAAAAAAATGCGTTGTGGTAGAGTTTGATAATGTTGAAAAGTAAGAATAAGTTTTCGGAAATGACTTTTACTTTTTTAGAATATGGATGTTGAAAAACTTATTTCCTGCTTTCCAACAATTAAAGACAGTTGCAATTTAAGTTCTATGAACCAGAAACAAATGCCCCAAAACAATATGCCTGTTTTTTAAGACCTGATTTCTTGGATTCAAAAAAAACAGACAAACTATTTTGAATAGGGACAGCGGATAAACTACATTCGCGTTTGAATTATTTGCTACCGCCTGAATAAAATAATTCATCCGCTGAAAGAAGTTAGTGTTGTTTTAGCACTTTATGCAATGAAATACATGTTTACACTTCGTGTGGGAGATCAAAAGGTGCTTACAGGTTGGTGTATGAATAAAAAAAATGAAAAATGAGAACAACCTTTTCAAGCTAGATTCGCCCACCTAAAGTTAGTTCTCATTTTCAATATACAATTCCACCCAATAAATTCAAAGCGTTACTCTTGATTAATCTGTGTCTCAGGCTTAATGAAGTATCTAAAATTCGGATCATGCTCGAAATTAATAGTCGACTTTTGCTCCTGATTGAAATTATCCCGAATGGTGACATCAATCGTTTGTTTCACCAGACAAAAGGAAGTATAGTATAGATTGAGTGTTTCACCCTTCAATTCGTAGGTTACGTTTGGAGAAAGGCTATTGTTGTTTCCATCTGAGAAAAATCCATACCCGGCTGTCTGAAAGAAGTTGTAATAATACTTTGCACCATCATATTTCTGGGGTCTAATAAGAGTGAACTGCATTTTTACGGATTCAATCATGCCAATTTTGGCTTGAAGTGGAAGGGTACTAACCGAGAATCCATACATTTGTTGAACCTCCACTTTGTCGTTACAACCAGTGAATAGCAGGAATATGGCAGCTATCATGCCCATAATAATATTTTTTCTCATAAAATTATTTATTTGTTGATTATTTCGGCGAAAATTTACCACTTATTACGGCTTAACCAAGTTCTCATCCTTGATTAGAAGTGGAAAAGCATTTCCTTTATCATTTTCAAAATTAAACGTTAGTTTATGCTCCTGATTAAAATTATCCCGTATCGCAATTTCAATTGTTTGCCTATCCAAACAATACGAAGTGTAATATAAGCTGAAAGTTTCACCGGTTAGCTCATACGTGTCGTTGGGAATAAGTATAGCTCTGTTTTCGTTTTGTATATAACCTTTGCCTTCAGGCTGAAAGAAATTGAAATAATATTTCGCATCCTCGTATTTGTCGGTTCGGATAAGTTTGAACCTGATTTCAACGGTTTCGCATACCTTGATTTTCTTTTGCAAAGGCAAGGTGCTTACCGAGAATTCATATACTTGCTGGACATCCAACTTATCATTACATCCTGTAAATAGTACCAGCATAGCTGCTACAATACTCATGATAATTGTTTTCTTCATAATTTTGTTGTTTGTAATTCTAGTTGCTCAATTGAAAATAATTTTGATTCCAGTACCCAATTGAGTTGAATATTTGCCTATGGACGAACCCCACAAAACCCGCTCTCGGGCATTGACTAAAAGAATGATGCGGTCGGTAATGAAAGTTTCCAGTTCCAGTGTCAATGCACCTCCATAGATAAAAGCATCTTGGTTGGTAAGCGTTGAACCATCAAAAAGTGTTTTGTTTCCCCAGTTGCTGGTTTCGTATCCGGCTAAGCACGATGCACCAATGGATAGTAGAAAAGTCTTACTTGGATCGGAAAGGAAACTGTAGTAATAACCCCCT
>Ga0302213_1000172_pt1 | contig 41251 bp, 38 predicted proteins | sample II_Fen_N1_2_FD_194583 | JGI IMG/M metagenome (GOLD analysis project Ga0302213, IMG submission 194583) | Peat permafrost microbial communities from Stordalen Mire near Abisko, Sweden - II_Fen_N1_1 | ecosystem: Environmental > Terrestrial > Soil > Wetlands > Permafrost | place: Sweden: Abisko...
CCGTCGGGCCAGCCAACGCCCAGTCGGGGCCGGGCGCTGGCCGCGCAAGCCCTTTGAGTCCAGGAGCCACGCATGAGTGTTGAATTGTCCAGCCCGGAGCGCGCCGCAGCAGCGATCCCGTCCGCCGCGCCCGCGCCTTCTGACGCGCATTCGAACCAGTTCGCGCTGCTGCGCCAGCGCCGCTTTGCGCCGTTTTTCTGGACGCAGTTTTCCGGCGCGGCCAATGACAACCTGTTCAAGTTTTCCTTCACCGTGATGGTGACCTACCAGCTCAGCGTCAGCTGGCTGCCGCCTGCGCTGGCTGGGCTGGCGATTGGCGCGCTGTTCATCCTGCCGTTTTTGCTGTTCTCCGCCACCAGCGGCCAGCTCACCGACAAGTTTGAAAAAACCCGCATGATCCGCTTCGTCAAGAATCTGGAAATCGCCATCATGCTGATCGCCGCCGTCGGCTTTGTCAGCGGGAATGTGAACGTGCAGGTGCCGCTGCTGCTGGCCTGCACCTTTTTGATGGGCCTGCACTCCACGCTGTTCGGCCCAGTCAAGTTTGCCTATTTGCCGCAGGCGCTGACGGAGCGCGAGCTGACCGGCGGCAACGGCATGGTGGAAATGGGCACTTTTGTCGCAATTTTGCTGGGCAACATCGTCGGCGGGCTGATGGTGGCCGTACCCGGCGTCGGGCCGCAGTACGTGGCGCTGTCCTGCGTCGTGCTGGCGCTGGTGGGCCGGACCGTGGCGCAGTTTATTCCCAGGGCGCCCGCCACCGATCCGGGGCTGAAAATTAACTGGAACCCGGCGACCGAAACCTGGCGCAACCTGAAACTGGCCGGTGAAAACGTCGCTGTGTTTCGCTCGATGCTGGGCATCAGCTGGATGTGGTTTTTTGGCGCGGTGTTTTTGAGCCAGTTTCCCAGCTTTGCCAAGGAAGTGCTGCACGGCGACGAGCATGTGGCGTCCTTGCTGCTGGTGGTGTTTTCGATTGGCATTGCCACCGGCTCGTTGCTGTGCGAGGTGCTGAGCCGCCGCCATGTCGAAATCGGCTTGGTGCCGCTGGGCGCGATTGGCATGAGCGTGTTTGCCATCGACCTGTACTTTGCCGCGCGCGGCTTGGCGCCTGCGCCGCTGATGGGCGTGGGCCACTTCATGGCCGAGTCGGCGCACTGGCGTGTGATGGTCGATTTGGCGCTGCTCAGCCTGTTTGCCGGGCTTTACAGCGTGCCGATGTACGCGCTGATTCAACTGCGCAGCCAGCCCACGCACCGCGCCCGCATCATCGCGGCGAACAATATTTTGAATGCGCTGTTCATGATCGTCAGCGCCGTGCTGGCGGGCGCGCTTTTGAAAGCCGAATTCAGCATTCCGCAAATCTTTTTATTCACCGGGCTGGCGAACGCGGTCGTGGCGTTTTACATCTTCATGCTGGTGCCGGAGTATTTGCTGCGCTTTGTCGCGCTGCTGGTGTCGCGCTGCATTTACCGCTTCAAGGTGCAGGGCGACGAGAACATCCCGGCGCAAGGCGCGGCGGTGCTGACTTGCAACCACGTCAGCTTCATCGACCCGGTGCTGCTGATGGCGGCGAGTTCGCGGCCCATTTACTTTTTGATGGACCATCGGATTTTCAACATGCCGGTGCTGGGCGCGCTGTTCCGGCTGGCCAAGGCGATTCCCGTCGCGCCCCGTGCCGAAAACCCCGCCGCCTACGAAGCCGCGTTTGAAGCCGCCGCCAAAGTGCTGCAAAACGGCGACCTGCTGGCGATTTTTCCCGAAGGCGGCATCACCTTTGACGGGGAGCTGCAGCCGTTCAAGGGCGGCGTGATGAAAATCCTCGACAACGCCGGGCGCGATGGCCTTGTGGTGCCAGTGATTCCGATGGCACTGACCAATCTGTGGGGCTCATTTTTCAGCCGCATCGAGCGCGTCAACGGGCAGAACGTGGCGATGGTGCGACCGTTTCGGCGCGGTATTTTCAGCCGGGTTGGGCTGCAGGTGGGTGCTGCGCTGGCGCCCGCGCAGGTGCAGCCGCAGGGCTTGCGCGACAGCATTCAGAATCTACTGGGCGCGGATCATGGTTGAAGTTCTGCGCAAGGTGTTTTGGGCGCTGCTGGGGCTGATGGCTGCCCTGTTTACGATTGGGTTTGGCGTTTGTGCCGGGAAGGGCTTGCTTTGGAGCCTCTCGGAACTCCGTAGCGGCCTGGGCTTTTTGATTCTCGGCCTTGTCGTGTTGGGCGCGAGTCTGGCATGGGGCTTTTGGAAACTGGCCCTTTATTCAAACCGGCAACTCCACAGCCACAGCGCGGATGACGGTGCCGGGAAAGAGCAGCCGTGATTCAAGACCCGGCCACGGCGGGCGTGGTTCACTATTTTTTTGAATGGGCCGCGCTGGCGGCGGGCGCTGCGACGTTTCGCCGCATACGCCGGGGCCGCAGCGGCGGCGGCATCCTCTCCAGCCAGAGTTTCCCGCTGGTGCTGGGCTGTGTGATCGGCGCGGGCATCGGCAACAAGCTGGTGTTCTGGCTCGAATACCCGCACCTCTGGGAGCTGTTCAAAAGCAGCCCGCTGTCCTGGGCCATGGGGCAAAGCATCGTCGGCGGCCTGCTGGGCGGCTGGATAGGCGTGGAGCAGGCCAAGAAAATGGCGAAGATTTTCAGCCGCTCCGGCGACGATTTCATCCTGCCCATCCTCACCGGCATCGTGGTCGGGCGCATCGGCTGCTTTCTGGCGGGCCTGAACGATGGCACCTACGGCCTGCCCACCGCCTTGCCGTGGGGCATCGACTTTGGCGATGGCATTCCCCGGCACCCCACGCAGCTCTACGAGTGGCTGCTGGCGCTGGCGGCGATGCTGACCTATCCGCGCTGGCGACTGGTTTTTGCGCATGAGACGGGTCTGGGCTTTCGGGTGTTTATCGCGGGCTATCTGCTCTGGCGCCTTTTTATTGACGCACTCAAGCCCCTGCCTTTTGCCTATCCGCTGGGTTTGAGCGCCATCCAGTGGATTTGCCTGCTGTGGCTGCTGGGCATGCTGGGTGCGCGCCTGCTGCACATCCGCCATAACGGCGCCAAAAACACCACAACCATCCTGAAAGCCAGATCGCCATGAATAAAGAACCCACCGCCGCGCCGCCCCAGCCGCTGCGCATCGCCACGCTCCTGATGGCCGCCGCCGTGATGGTGGGCGGCACGGGCTGCATCACCGCCTCGCTGATCGATTCTGCGCAGCGAGCGTCCGGGGAAAGAGCGCGCAAGGCCAGGGCCGCCGAGATCGTCCAGCGCGCCGAGCAGAAAAAACGCGCCGAACTCCCCGCCCAGCCCGAATAAAACCATGACCCGCAAAACCCGCCCCTATCTTTTTTACGACACCACCTCGTCGATCTGCTCGACCTGCCTGCGCCCGGTGGAGGCCAAAATCCTGTTCAAGGACGACAAGGTTTTCATGGACAAATGGTGCCCGGTCCACGGCATGGAGCGCGTCCTCATCAGCGACGATGTCGATTACTACCGCCTGGGCCGCGAAGTCTTCGTCAAGCAGCCGGAGATGCCCAACATTTTCAATACCAAGATGCAGCACGGCTGTCCCTACGACTGCGGCCTGTGCCCGGACCACATGCAGCACTCGTGCCTGTCCATCGTCGAGATCAACGACCAGTGCAACCTGAACTGCCCGATCTGCTACGCCAGCAGCGGCACCCACCGCAGCGAGCAGCGCACGCTGGCCGAGGTCGAAGCGATGCTGGATGCCATCGTGGCCAACGAGGGCGAGCCCGACGTGGTGCAGATCAGCGGCGGCGAGCCCACGCTGCACCCGCAGTTCTTTGACATTCTGGACGCGGCGCGCAAGCGGCCCATCAAGCACCTGATGATCAACACCAACGGCATCCGCATCGCGCAGGACGCCGCTTTTGCCGAGCGCCTGGCGGGCTATGGCCCGAAGGGGCTGGAGGTGTATCTGCAGTTCGACTCGCTACGCGCTGCCGTGCTGAAAGACATGCGCGGCGCAGACCTGACGCGCATCCGCCGCGAGGCTTTGGTGCGGCTGAACGCGCTGGGGATTTCCACCACGCTGGTCGTCACCGTCAAGCGCGGCCAGAACGACGACGAGCTGGGTGAGATCATCCAGTTCGGCTTGACGCAAAAATGCGTGCGCGGCGTGACTTTCCAGCCGGTGCAGGAAGCTGGGCGCACCGACAATTTCAGCGCCGCCCACCGCCTGACGGTGAGCGAGGTGCGCCGCCGCATCGCCGAGCAAAGCGGCCTGTTCACGCTGGCCGACATCGTGCCGGTGCCGTGCAACCCGGACACCCTGGCGATGGGCTACGCGCTCAAGACGCCCCAAGGCGCGCAGGCGCTGACGCGCTACCTGGACCCGCAGACGCTGGTCGAAGGTTCGGCCAACACCATCGTCTTCGAGCGCGACGACTCGCTCAAAGATCACGTGTTCAAGCTCTTTTCCACGAATCATTCGCCGGACTCGCAGGCCGACTGCCTGAGCGCGCTGATGTGCTGCCTGCCGCAGATTGCCGCGCCCGAAGGCTTGAACTATGACAACGTGTTTCGCGTGCTCATCGTGCAGTTCATGGACGCGACCAATCTGGACATCCGGGCGCTGAAGAAATCCTGCGTGCATTTCGCCACGCCGCAAGGCCAACTGATTCCGTTCGAGTCCTACAACCTGTTTTACCGTCCAGGGCGGCAGGCATTGCTCGAACAGATACGTGCCGAGCTTTCCGCCGCGCTGGCGGGCCGCGCGGCAGTCCTGACCTACAAAGGGGCAGTAGCTTGATTTTTAACCCAAGGAGAATTTCAAAATGGCCACCAAATATGTGATGCAACGCGATACCGCCGGCTGGCGCACCCAGGTCTGGACTTCGTTTGGGCTGGCCGTGCTGGCCAGCGGCATCGGGGTGATGTACCTGCCCAGCCAGGAGCTGGACCGGGCTTTTCTGGCCATCGGGTTTTTCTTTTGCCTGTTCGCCTCCTTTGCGGCGGCCAAGACGGTGCGCGACAACCGCGACGGGCAGATCGACACCAGCGGCTGGATTTTGACGGTGTGGATTTCCTTTGCGGCAGCGGTGTCTCTGACCGCCTGGGGTTTGTGGCGAATGGCTATCAGCGATTGGCAAAAGGGCTATATGGTGGTGAGCTGGCTGTTTTTGGTCAGCAGCACCTTCACGCTGGCCAAAACCATCCGTGACCGCTACGAGGCTGACTTGATGGCGCGTGGCAACGAGCCGGTGGCCGACACGCGGCCCATCTGAGCGGCGCTGCTGGAACTGTGCCCGATTCAGTTGCCAGCCGCTTTGGCCTGCAGAAATCGCTGCTGGCGCAGCAGCGGCTCGACCGAACCGGCGTGCAGTAGCTGCTCGCGCTGCGCCAGTTCCGACTGCAGCAGCGCCAGTTGGGTTAACAAAAGCTGGTCGGCGCTCGGGGCGGCCAGCGGGCCGGGCAAGGCTCTTTGCGCGGGCGGCACTTGCAGGTAGGCGCTGAGTGTGTCGGGAATGTAGCGCCGGATGGCCTCAATCACGTACAGGCGATGCTCAACGGTGAAGTCGCCATCGACCTCGGCGCGAAGCGCCATTCGGGCGGCGCTGGTTTTGAGGGTAATCAGGCGCTCCAGGACGGGCTCGCTGACGGCGCCAGCGGCGGCTTCAAACATCTGGTCAATCCGGCGCAGCGCCTGCTCATCGAACGGTGAGGCGCTGGTGGATGGCGGCGCGTTCAGGCTCAAGGCTTGGCGCGCAGCCCGCGTGATGCGCCGCTGCCACAGCCAGCAGGCGCCGCTGAGCGCCATCAGGGTGCCCGCCAACGCCAGCCCGACGCCCGAGCGAATCAGCACCAAGGCGCTGACGGCTGCGACGGCGCAGATGGCCGCGCCAATGACAGCCGGGTGCAGCGCGCTGTGCTGGCGGGCTACGCCGTCAGAGGTGCTGCTCGCCAGCAGCTCGCTCAGCGGCGCGCCCAGCTCCTGGCGCTGCCTAGCCTGTTGTGCGCGCGCCCTGATGGCGGGCGGCGGCGCCTGCGGTTTGGGCGCTTCCTTGGGGGCGGTGCGGCGGTTGACGGGGGCGTTTGAATAAGCCCGGCGGGGATCATTGTGTTGAAAGTCAGGCATGGCATTTCGTTCAGTGCAGGCTCAGGCGAAGCCGGGTTTCATTATGAAATTGAAAGGGTGTGTTTTCCCTAGCGGCACTCCGGGGCGTATGGTGAGAACCGCTGGTCGTGTTGGCAGATCAATTCGTCAAGCTCGGCTACATTAAATGCTACAGGGTTAAAAAAATTACAGAGAGTAATTGCTATTACAAGGGGTTCCACCATGAATGCATACCTACGCAACCACATGGCGGCAGTGTTTCTGTCGCTGCCTGTCGCTACCGCGATGGTTGCTTTACCTACTGCCGTGATGGCTCAGACGGATGCACCTGAACTGCGCTCTTTGAAAGTCAGCTCCAACGGCGGGCTGAGTGCCGGGGCTGAGCTGGGTTTTACGGTCGAAGGGACGGCTCGCGCCAAGAGCCATGTCCGTATTGATGGTGTCAACCGAGACATCATCCTGAAGGAAACAGCGCGTGGCGTCTATACCGGCACTTACACGATTCTGAGTCAGGATCGTATTGTGCAGACCAGCCCAATACGCGCTATTGTGCAGGCGGGCAATCGCAACGTCGTTGCCAATTACACCTTCCCGGTCGGCATGGGGACGGCGCCAGCGTCAGTGCCGGTATCGGTGCCAGTTGCTGATCCGCTCAAGGCAAAGATCAAGGAAAAAGAAAAAGAAAAAGTAAAGGCCAAGGCTAAGACTGAAAAGCTCAGGATTGACCGCTTTATCGTCGATCCTGTTGCCAAGTTTGAGCCGGGGGCCGAGCTGCATTTCTCCCTCAATGGCATGCCAGGCGGCACGGCTGAGATTGAAATTCCCGGAATTTTGAAAAAAGTTCCGATGGATGAAGTCAGTCCCGGTGTCTATGAGGCGAGTTACACCCTGCGCAAGCAGGACAAACCCAAGTCCACGAGCACGATGGTGGCGATCCTGTCGCAGGGTGACAAGTCTGTCAGGGCCAAACCGGGCAAGGCCAAGGCGGGCGATGCCAAGGCCGCCAATGCCAAAGTGCCGATGATGCTCAATATGCAGCCGCTTCAGGGCTCCAGCACCCCGCGACGCGCCATCATTCCGATTTCAGCTTCTTTTGAGGCCAAAGGCGGCGTCAATCCCAAGAGTGTTCACATCCTAGTGTCGGGCCGTGATGTGACGGCAGGCAGCAAGATCACTGCCGATGCCTTTACTTATCGCGCCAATCTCAAGCCTGGCCGCCACATGGTGGACGTCACAGCAGCGGACGTGAGCGGCAACAAGATACACAAGACTTGGACTTTCAATATCACCGAGCCGACAGCTTCAGGCAGCACCAAGGCGGAGCGCTGCGAGTAGCCTTGAGTTGAGCGGATGGAGGTATCAAAAAAAGATACTTTCCGTATGAAAGAACCAGCCTTGGCCGGTTCTTTACACTTTTTTCACTACCAAGACTAAGATTACTTGCACAAGGATTTTCTTGGATAACGGGAAGTGATGTATGAAGTCCACTCTGTCAATTTTTAAGAGTTTGCGCTTGGTGCGCCGTGTGGCTTTGGTGAGCGCTGTCTTTGGTGCTGGTGCGTTGAGCGGCTGCTATGTTGTGCCAATTCAGCCACCCCGTGAGCCGGTGCAACCATCCACCGTCTATGTCGCGCCGCCCCCGGCCAGCGTGACCTTCACGGCGCGGCTGTATCCGGCCAATCAGGCTGCTGCGGCCTATGGCATGGTTGGTGCCGTTGTCACCAATGACCTGAACGGGCGCGGCACGTTTAGCACTGTCATCAATGGCGAGAGCTTTGCCGGGGAGGCGACGCACGCGGCCAGCAACGCATCGCGTGAGGGCATCGCCAACGGCGCGGGCAACCGGGGCAGCTACATCAACTGCCACTACCAGATGAACTCGGCGACGATGGGCACCGGCCAGTGCCGACTCTCTAACGGCGCCCAGTTCACGATGCATGTGGGCAGCTGAGCCGCTCAGACGCCGCGCTGGCGATCCGCCTTGAACTGCAGCACGAACGCGCCAAAGCAGCCCGCATCCAGCGCGTCGCGCACTTCCTGCATCAGGTTCAGGTAGTAATGCAGGTTGTGGATGCTCGAAAGCATGGGGCCTAGCATCTCGCCGCAGCGGTCCAGGTGGTGCATGTAGGCGCGGCTGAAATTGCGGCAGGTGTAGCAACTGCAGCTTGCATCGACCGGGGCTTCTTCGCTCTTGTAGCGGGCGTTGCGGATTTTCAGGTCGCCAAAGCGGGTGAACATGTGGCCGTTGCGCGCATTGCGCGTGGGCATCACGCAGTCGAACATATCGACGCCCGAGGCCACGCCTTCAACCAGGTCTTCCGGCGTGCCCACGCCCATCAGGTAGCGCGGCTTGTGTTCCGGCAGGCGGTGCGGCGTGTGCGCCATGATGCGCAGCATTTCCTCTTTCGGCTCGCCCACGCTGACGCCGCCGACCGCGTAACCGGGAAAGTCCATCTCGACCAGCGCGTCCAGCGACTCCTGGCGCAGGTTTTCAAACATGCCGCCCTGTACGATACCGAACAGCGCGTTCGGGTTCTCCAGCTTGGCAAATTCATCCTCGCAGCGCTTGGCCCAGCGCCGGCTCAGCTCCATAGAGCTGCGCGCTTCGCCTTCGGTGGTGATGTGGCCCTTGGTGTCGTAAGGCGTGCATTCGTCGAACTGCATGACGATGTCGCTGTTCAAAAGCGTCTGGATTTGCATCGAGATTTCGGGCGTCAAGAACAGCTTGTCGCCGTTGACCGGCGAGGCGAATTTGACGCCTTCTTCGGAAATCTTGCGCATCTCGCCCAGCGACCAGACCTGAAAGCCGCCGCTGTCGGTGAGGATGGGCTTGTTCCAGCTTTCAAACTTGTGCAGGCCGCCGAACTGCTTGACGATGTCCAGGCCCGGACGCATCCACAGGTGAAAAGTGTTGCCCAGGATGATCTGCGCGTGCATGTCGTGCAGCGACTGCGGCGTGACGCCCTTGACGGTGCCGTAAGTGCCTACGGGCATAAAAATCGGCGTCTGCACCACGCCGTGGTTCAGTTTTAATTCGCCGCGCCGGGCGTAGGAACCGAGGTAGGCTCCGTCGCCGTCAACGCTGGCCGGGTCGGTTTTCAGGACTTCAAAATTTAGCATGGGCTTGCAGTGTTCAGGTGGAGTGTTGGGCGCGGTGTTTATTTGTCACGGCCCAGCAGCAAAAGGGTGTGGTTGCGGTCTTCGAGTACAAACAGGCGTCCGCCCGTGTCCAGCGTCAAGCCGGTGGGGGCGCCCAGTGGCCTGATGCCGGGTTTGGCGGCCCAGTTGCCCAGGATTTGAGTGCCTTTGCCCGTGATTTTGCCAGTTGTATCGACAGGAAAAGCCATGACGCGCTGGCCGACAGGGCGGTAGCCATGCCAGGCCACGAGCAGCTTGCCCGCCCACGGCTGGGGCAATCCGGCGGGCGCGACCAGCATTTGCAGCGGCGCGCTGTGCGCGGGCCACAGCAGCGCGGGGGCGACGGTGGCTTTGCAATCAAAGCGCTTTTCGTAGCCGCGTGCGGCCTGCTGGTTTTCAATGCAATAAGGCCAGCCGTAATGGGCGCCCGCTTTCAGAATATTGAACTTTTCCTGCGGCGTGTCCGCCTGCGGGTAGTCGATGGCGTTTTCGCCCTGCAGCACCACGTCAGGTTTGCCGGGCGGGCGGCAAACGGTGAGCGCCAGCGAGTTGCGCAGCCCGGTGGCAAAGGGCTTGAGCGAGGTTAGATGCCAGTCCGGCCCAGCGAGCACGGCTTCGTAAACAGCGGCGCGGGGCTTGGGGCCAGCGGTTTCGGGGCAGGGCGCGGGCTGCTTTTGGGCGTCGTTGCGGCAGGCGTCGGAAAAAGAGCCGACGTTGATGTACAGCCGCCCGCCGCTGCCAAAGGCCAGCTCTTTGAGCGGATGGGCGCCATCGCCGGGCAGGCCGCTGATGACGGTTTCTGGCGCCAAGCGGCTGGTCGCGCTGCGCCAGATGCGCGTGGCTTCGCCGATATAGGCTTTGCCGTCCGGGCCGATGGCCAGGCCGTGCGGGCGGTCCAGCTTGCTGGCCAGCACGGTGACCTTGACCGCGCCCGGCGCGATGGCCAGTTCCAGCAGTCGCCCCCGGTTGGCGTCCCAGCCGCCCATATCGACCAGCCAGAAGCGGCTAGGTGCCACTTGCAGCATGCGCCGGGGAAACTTCAGCCCCTGGCGCTCGTCAGCGACCAGTCCGACGCAGAAACCGGCGGGCGCGCTGATTTGGACTTTGGGAAAGCCTTCGCACAGACCATCGGTTTTGTAGCCAGCGGCCTGCGCGGGCGCCGCCGCCAGCCCAGTGGCGGCGATCAGGCCCAACATGGGCAGCAGGCGTAGCGTCACGGGTTTCATGGCGCGGTGGACGGCGTCGCTGGTGGCGTGTTGAGCGGTGTGTTGGGCGGCGTGGCACTCGCTGGGCTGCGCGCCAGCAGCATCGCGTCGCCGTAGCTGAAAAAGCGGTAGTGCTGGTCAATCGCGTGCCGGTACAGCGCCATGACATGCTCGTAGCCCGCCAAGGCGCTGACCAGCATCATCAAGGTGCTTTTGGGCAGGTGAAAATTCGTCAGCAACACATCGACGACCTGAAACTGAAAACCGGGCGTGATGAAGATATTGGTGTCGTCGCAGTCCGGGCCGAACTTGGCGGCGGATTCCAGCGCCCGCACCGTCGTTGTGCCCACGGCCACGACGCGCCCGCCACGCGCCCGGCAGGCGGCAATGGCTTCGTGCGTGGCCTGCGGCACGTCAAAGCGTTCAAAGTGCATGTGATGCTCGGCCAGATTGTCGGTTTTCACCGGCTGGAAGGTGCCCGCGCCGACATGCAGCGTGACGCTGGCGCGGGAAATGCCGCGCGCTTCGAGCTTGGCCAGCATCGCTTCGTCAAAATGCAACGCGGCGGTCGGCGCGGCGACGGCGCCGGGGTTTTTGGCAAACACCGTCTGGTAACGTTTTTCGTCGTCCGCCGAATCGGTGTGCGTGATGTAGGGCGGCAGCGGCACATGGCCGAATTTCGCCATCAGCGCATACGGATCGCTGCTGAGCTTGAAGCGGTACAGCGGGCCGTGCGCCTCGGGCCAGCGGCCCAGTAGCGTGGCGGTGAAGCCGCCGTCCATTTGCAGCACCGCGCCGGGCAGCGGTTTTTTGCTGACCTTCATGTGTGCGGCGACTTCGTGGCTCGCGCCTTCACGGCTCGCGTCTTGAGAACCAGCGCCTTCGCCCGTCTGCGGCGCGAGCACCCGCTCGATCAGTAGTTCCAGCTTGCCGCCGCTGGCTTTCTGGCCGAACAGGCGCGCCTTGACGACCTGCGTGTCGTTGAACACCAGCAAATCGCCGGGCAGCAGCAAATCGGGCAGTTCGGCAAAACGGCGGTCAACGATGGCGCTGCCCCGGCCATCGAGCAGGCGCGAGGCGTTGCGCTCGGCAGCCGGATGCTGGGCGATCAAGTCGTCGGGGAGTGTGAAATCAAAATCACTGAGGCAAAAAGTTGTCTTCATGGGAGGCACAATTGTCCCATGATGCACCCGGCTGTCCCCGCCCCGTCCACGGCCCTGACCCGCGCCGTGCCTGAAGCCGCCCCAGAACCCGCGCCCGAGGCCCAACCCACCAGCGCCCCCGCCGCCAAAGCCCCGCCCAAATCCCCGGCGCAAAAAGCGCTGGAAAAACTCGGCCTGCATCGCCCGATTGATTTGGCGCTGCACCTGCCGCTGCGCTACGAAGACGAAACCCGCCTCGTGCGGCTGGCCGATGCCCGCGAAGGCGAGATCGTGCAGTTCGAGGGCCAGATCACGCGCAGCGAAGTGTCGATTCGCTCGCGCCGCCAGTTGCAGGTCACCGTCGATGATGGCAGCGGCGTGTGCCTGCTGCGCTTTTTGAATTTTTACCCCTCGCACCAGAAAACCCTGAGCGTCGGCGCGCAGATTCGCGTGCGCGGCGAGTTGCGTGGCGGCTTTCTGGGGCGCGAAATGGTGCATCCGCATTTCAGATTGGCCGGCGGCGAGCTGCCCGGCGCGCTGACGCCGGTGTATCCGACTTCCGCCGGGCTGCCGCAAACTTATTTGCGAAAAGCTGTACTCAGTGGTTTGGAGCGCGCTGATCTTGAAGAGACGATTCCCGCGCCGTTTTTAAGCAACGGGCCGTTTGCAGGCGGTGGGCCGCAGGGCTTGTTCAGCCTGCGCGAGGCGCTGCAGTTCTTGCACCATCCCACGCCCGACGTGGCGCTGGCCACGCTGGAAAACCACAGCCATCCGGCCTGGCAGCGCCTCAAGGCCGAGGAGCTGCTGGCCCAGCAGTTATCCCAGTTGCAGGCCAGAAGAGTGCGCGCCGCCATGCGCGCCCCGGCGCTCAAAGGCCAGGCGCTGCGCGGCGTCCACTGCACGCTGCAGGAGCAATTATTGGAGCGCCTGCCGTTTCGCCTGACCTCCGCGCAAAAGCGTGTCGGCAAGGACATCGAGGCCGATTTGAAAAAAAATGTGCCCATGCACCGACTGCTGCAAGGCGATGTCGGCGCGGGCAAAACTGTGGTGGCGGCGCTGGCGGCGGCGCGCTGCATCGACGCGGGCTGGCAATGCGCGCTGATGGCCCCGACCGAAATCCTCGCCGAGCAGCATTTCAGCAAATTACTCAGTTGGCTGGAGCCGCTGGGCATCAAAACCGCGTGGCTCACCGGCAGCCAGAAAACCAAAGAGCGCCGCGAAATGCTGGCGCTGATCGAAAGCGGCGAAGCCGGGCTGGTCATCGGCACGCACGCGGTGATCCAGTCCAAGGTCAAATTCAAAAATCTGGCGCTGGCCATCATCGACGAGCAGCACCGGTTCGGCGTGGCCCAGCGCCTCGCGCTGCGCAGCAAGATGACGCACGAGAGCCAGGAGCCGCACCTGTTGATGATGACGGCCACGCCGATTCCGCGCACGCTGGCCATGAGCTATTACGCCGACTTGGACGTATCGACGCTCGACGAGCTGCCGCCGGGCCGCACGCCTGTCGTGACGAAAGTGGTCAACGATGCGCGGCGCGACGAGGTTGTCGCCCGCATTCAGGCGCAGATTGCCGAAGGGCGGCAGATTTATTGGGTGTGCCCGCTGATTGAAGAAAGCGAGTCGATGGACCTGGCCAACGCCACCCAGACGCACGAAGACCTGAGCGCGGCCCTGCCCGGCGTGGGCGTGGGCCTGCTGCATTCGCGCATGGCGGCGGCGGAAAAAAAGGCCGTGATGGCGCTGTTCACCGAAGGCGTGATGGGCGTGCTGGTCAGCACCACGGTGATTGAAGTCGGTGTCGATGTGCCCAACGCCTCGCTGATGGTGATTGAACACGCCGAGCGTTTTGGCCTGTCGCAGCTGCACCAGCTGCGCGGGCGCGTCGGGCGCGGCGCGGCGGCGTCGGCCTGCGTGCTGCTGTATTCGACCGGCGACGCGCCCCGGCTGGGCGAAGTGGCCAAGGCGCGGCTCAAGGCGATGGTGGAAACGAACGACGGTTTTGAAATTGCCCGGCGCGATCTGGAAATTCGCGGGCCGGGCGAGTTTTTAGGCGCGCGCCAGTCGGGGGCGGCGATGCTGCGCTTTGCCGATTTGGCACAGGACGCGCCGTTGCTGGCCTGGGCGCGGGAAGTGGCGCCGCTGATGCTAGATCAATATCCTGAACTGGCGCAGCAGCATATTCAGCGCTGGCTGGGCGGGAAGGCGGAGTTTTTGAAGGCTTGAGGTGTGGAGAGTTTGAGTTCAGCGGCGTTTAGCTGAGAGTATCTCGACTACTTGTTCAGCGGAAAGACCGTGCCCAATCAACGTGGGGCGAATACGTTCAAAGATTGCGAGCATTCGACCGTAGCTGTCGATTGATGGGGAATGAGAGTTCAAGTCGCGTCCCTTGAATCGGGAAAACCTTCCCATATCCTCAATCAGGAATTCAGCGATGCTTAACAGTTCTGTCTCATTGTTTCCATCGAATCCTGCGAATCTGACGTGGTTTCCAAATGGGTCTGCATCAGCTTTAACCGTAGCTTTTTCTGTAGCGTCGAACTTTTCATAGGCCTCCTCCATGAATGACCACATGCCCAGAATGTCGAGTACTTCTTTCACTTCAGGAGGCGCTGGTTCGCGAGTGTCACCAACAATTCCGGGCATCTCCCACGACAAGGCCCATGTGTTATTGCTAGAAATTGCACGCGTGAGAAGTTTCGTATTTACGCCATCTTGAATGCCGAGCTTTTCGTGAATTTCCGAAAGCATCGTTAGGATCAATTTTTCTGGATTTGTGAGCTTCATATGGCTTTCTTGGTTTGGTGAATTTGAAATCGATGACTGTGTGCGGCGGTTGAGAAAGAGCCTCCTCTTGGCTATCGAACTTGCTAGTTCAACAAAAATACTTCCTACCGCGCAGTGTCATTCTAGGCTTCGGTTTGGCCGCAAAGGACAAGGTAAGCACCCAAAAGCGCCTCAACAACCCCAGCCAGCCATCTCCCGGCCTGAAACCCCGACAATCCCCCCATGACGCTGACCGAACTCAAATACATCGTCGCCGTGGCGCGCGAAAAGCACTTTGGCCGGGGCGCCGAGGCCTGCCATGTCTCGCAGCCCACGCTCAGTGTGGCCATCAAAAAGCTCGAAGAAGAATTGCAAGTCAAGCTGTTCGAGCGCAATGCCAATGAAATCACCGTTACCCCGCTGGGCGAGGAAATCGTGCGCCAGGCGCAAAGCGTGCTGGAGCAGGCCGAGAACATCCGCGACATCGCCCGGCGCGGCAAAGACCCGCTGGCGGGCAGCCTGCGCTTGGGCGTGATTTACACGATTGGGCCGTATTTGTTGCCCGATCTGGTGCGTCAGATCATCGAAAAAACGCCGCAGATGCCGCTGATGCTGCAGGAAAATTTCACCGTCAAGCTGCTGGAAGAGTTGCGCACCGGCGAGATCGACTGCGCCATTCTGGCCGAGCCGTTTCCCGATACCAATCTGGCGATGGCGCCGCTGTACGACGAGCCGTTCATGGCGGCGGTGCCGAGCAATCACCCGCTGGCCGCGCGCGCCAGCGTCACCGCCGAGGAACTGAAAAAAGAAACCATGCTGCTGCTGGGCACCGGCCACTGTTTCCGCGACCATGTGCTGGAAGTCTGCCCGGAGTTCGCCCGGTTTTCGAGCAGCGCCGAGGGCATCAGCAAAAGCTTTGAAGGCTCGTCGCTGGAGACGATCAAATACATGGTGGCGGCGGGTATGGGTATCACGCTGGTGCCGCGTCTGGGCGTGCCCAAAGAGGCGCTGGCTTGCGCGCCGGTGGCGAAAAAATCCGCCCGCCGCAAGGCGCCCGACGCGCTGGCGCCAGAGCAGCCATCCTTCATCCGCTACCTGCCGTTCGACGGCCATGTGCCGACGCGGCGCGTGGTGCTGGCCTGGCGGCGCAGCTTTACCCGCTACGAGGCGATTGCCGCGCTGCGCAACGCGATTTACGCCTGCGAACTGCCGGGCGTGACGCGGCTGTCCTGAGCGCGGCCCTTGGTTATCGGCAATGGCCTATGGCGCCTATAGGCTTTGGCTGTTGCTGCGGTCGAGCCGATTCTCTAGAGTGTCAGCTTCCCAGTTGTCTTTCTAAAGGAAAAATCATGAGCAAATCATCCGCCAAAGCCCTTGCCAAAATGCCCTCTCAAGCCGCTCCCGACATCAACATTGGCATCAGCAAAAAAGACCGCGCCGCGATTGCCCAGGGCTTGAGCTGCCTGCTGGCCGACACCTACACGCTCTACCTGACAACGCACAACTTCCACTGGAACGTGACCGGGCCGATGTTCAACAGTCTGCACGCCATGTTCATGGCCCAGTACACCGAGCTGTGGACGGCGGTCGATCCGGTGGCCGAACGCATCCGCGCCCTGGGCCATCCGGCGCCTGGCTCTTACGCCCAGTTCAGCCAACTGGCCACCGTGCCCGACGTGCCTGCCACGCCGCCCAAGGCGCTGGAGATGGTGCGCATCTTGGTGCAGGGCCACGAAGCCGTCGCCCGCACCGCCCGCGAGCTGTTTCCCGTGGCCGACAAAGCCTGCGACGAGCCGACCGCCGACCTGCTGACCCAGCGCATGACGGTGCATGAGCAGACCGCCTGGATGCTGCGCTCGCTGCTTGAGGTCTAATTCAGCCTCTGTTTTTTCCGATTTTTGACGATGAACGCCAGCCTGACCCGCAAACTTTCCCTTTACCTGCAATTGATACGCTGGAACCGCCCGGCCGGCTGGCTGCTGCTGCTGTGGCCGACGCTGTCGGCGCTGTGGGTGGCCGCTAGCGGCTTTCCGGGTTGGCATTTGCTGGCGGTGTTCACGCTGGGCACGTTTTTGATGCGCAGCGCGGGCTGCTGCATCAACGACGTGGCGGATCGCGATTTTGACCGCCACGTCAAGCGCACCGTGCATCGGCCTGTGACCAGCGGCGCGCTGTCGGTCAAGGAGGCGCTGATGGTCGGCGCGGTGCTGGCGTTGCTGGCCTTCGGTCTGGCGCTGACGACTAACGCGGCCACCATCAGTTGGTCGGTTGCTGCGCTGGTCATTACCGTGCTGTATCCCTACGCCAAGCGCCATGTGGCGATGCCGCAGGCGGTGTTGGGCGTGGCCTTCAGCGTCGGGATTTTGATGGCGTTTGCGGCGGTGCAGTCGCAGGTGCCGCCGCTGGCGTGGGCGCTGCTGCTGGGCAACCTGTTCTGGGTGATCGCCTACGACACCGAATACGCGATGGTGGACCGCGACGATGACCTGAAAATCGGCATGAAAACCTCGGCCATCACGCTCGGGCGCTTTGATGTGACGGCGATCATGCTGTGTTACGCGGCTTTTCTGGCGATTTGGGCGCTGGCGCTGGCGACGCGGGTGCCTTCAGGCGTTTACTTGGCTGGTATCGCGCTGGCCTTGGCGCAGGCGCTGTGGCATGGCTGGCTGATCCACAAGCGCGAGCGCGACGACTGCTTCAAGGCGTTTCGCCTGAACCACTGGCTGGGCTTGACGGTGTTTGCGGGCATTGCGCTGGCTTACGCGCTGGCCTGAAGCGTTCGGCCATGAAAAAAGCCTGCAAATTGCAGGCTTGGTGGCTTGGCTGGTTTTGCCGGGATCGGCAAAAAGCGCGGCTTACATGGCTTTGTGCGTCGCCTTTTTGTGCTTGGCTTTTTTGTACTTCGCTTTGTGTTTCACTTTATGCGTGGCTTTATGTGCCACTTTTTGCGTGGTCTTGGGCGCTGCTTTGTGGACGGCGGCGTCAGGGGCTTCGCTGGGGGTTTCTTTGGCCATAGGCGCAGCGACTACTGCCGGTTTGCCGGTTTGGGCTGCAACTGGGGCCGAGATGACGGCCAAAGGCATGGCAAGCACTGCAGTGCTGGCAAGAATGGACAGGAATTTTTTCATGATGGATTCCAGAAAGTTAGCGAAGTCGTCACGTTCACGCCGCTTATTTCATCCGCCTTGACGGATGACGATTGGCATGCGCGTGAAGTAAGCAACGTCTTGATGTTTGAATCAGTTGACCCCTCGCGCCTGCTGCACGGAATTCCTTTGATGGGATGGAATCAGGCAGCGCCGAATTCATCGCCCAGTTCGCTGGCACGCTGGCGGGCCGCCTGCATGGCGCTGATGAACTGCTGCTTGACGCCGCTTTGCTCCATCGAGGTCAGGGCGGCGTAGGTGGTGCCGCCTTTGGAGGTGACGCGGGCGCGCAGGATTTCGGGCGCCTCGTCGGAGCTTTGCGCCAGTTCGGAGGCGCCGGTGAACGTCTTGATGGCTAGCTGGTGCGCATGCTCGCGGCTCAGGCCCATGCCGGTGCCCGCTTCAATCATCGCCTCGATGAAATAAAACACATAGGCCGGGCCGGAGCCGGACAGCGCCGTTACCGCGTCGAGTTGTTCTTCTTGGTCTAGCCATAAATAGTCGCCGGTGGTTTCTATGACCTGCGCCACTGCCAGCCGGTCGGCGGGCGTGACGGCGGGGCGGGCGAACAGGGCAGTCATGCCCTTGCCGACCAGCGCGGGCGTGTTCGGCATCGCGCGCACCACCCGTTCGCTGCCCAGCCAGCCGGCAATGCTGCTGGAGCGGATGCCGGCGGCCACGCTCAGATGCAGCGCGCTGGGCGTGTGGGCGCGGGTTTGCGCGGCCGCTTCCCTGAAGGTCTGGGGCTTGACGGCCCAGACGACCAGGTTGGCGCTTTTGAGCGCGGCATCGGGCTGCTCGCTGACGGCGACCTGAAACTGCTGCACCAGCCGGGCGCGCTGCTCGGCAAAAGGCTCGACCACCAGAATCTGGCGGGCGGGCAGGCCGCGCTTGAGCAGCCCGCCGATGATGGCGCTGGCCATGTTGCCGCCACCGATGAAGGCGATGTGGTCGGGGTTGCTGTCGGTGCTGTGGGTGTTCATGGCTGTCGGCTCGCTAATCGCTAAAGGAGGAGCGGGGGCTGAGAAAATAGCCGCCCGATGGCGAATTGTCGCCCAAGGCGCAGCGCATCAGCCGGGCGCAAGGAGGCGCTGGTAGCCGGGTCTGGCCACGCAGGTGTGGCGTGGACGCTGCATTGGAAATATTTTTGCAGGGCAGTTGACACTTCTTTGCGATTTAGTGATAATCGTGGGCTTCGCCGTTAAAAAGCGGAGACCTCTGCCCAAAGGAAGCATTGCAAGTGGTTTGCGGTGTGGACGACGGGCCCAAGACTGATTGGCTGGCAGCGTGCGATAAGCAGGCCGCTTTTGCCGGTGCAAGTTGGGACTATATTTAAATGATTCAAACGCAATCCAAACTCGATGTTGCCGACAACACGGGTGCCAAATCCGTGATGTGCATCAAGGTGCTGGGCGGATCCAAGCGCCGGTACGCCAGCGTTGGTGACGTCATCAAGGTGAGCATTAAAGAAGCCGCTCCCCGTGGCCGCGTCAAAAAAGGCGAGGTTTACAGTGCTGTGGTCGTTCGCACCGCCAAGGGCATCCGCCGTGGTGATGGCTCACTCGTTAAATTTGACGGCAATGCAGCAGTGCTGCTCAACGCCAAGCTGGAGCCTATCGGCACCCGTATCTTTGGACCAGTCACGCGCGAACTGCGCACTGAAAAGTTCATGAAGATCGTGTCCCTGGCTCCTGAAGTTCTGTAAGGACACAGCCATGAACAAGATTCGCAAAGGCGACGAGATCATCGTGATCACCGGTCGCGACAAGGGTAAACGCGGTACGATTTCGTCGCGCGTTGACGACAGCCATGTGCTGGTGGACGGGATCAATCTGGTGAAAAAACACACCAAGCCCAACCCCCTCAAAGGCACCACGGGCGGCATCGTTGAAAAAAGCATGCCGATTCACCAATCCAATGTGGCCATTTTCAATGCCGCATCGGGCAAGGCGGATCGTGTTGGTATCAAGTTGTTGGCTGACGGCAAAAAAGTGCGCGTCTTCAAGTCCAGCGGCGAAGAAATTAAGGCTGCATAAACATGGCACGCTTGCAAGATCAATACCGCGAGAAAATCGCGCCCGCCCTGGTTGAAAAATTCGGCTACACAACGCCGATGCAGGTACCACGCATCACCAAGATTACGCTCAATATGGGTGTGAGCGAGGCTGTTGCAGACAAGAAAGTCATGGACAACGCCGTCGGCGACATGACCAAGATTGCCGGCCAAAAGCCTGTCGTCACCAAGGCCAAGAAGGCTATCGCTGGTTTCAAGATCCGCGAAGATCTGCCAATCGGCTGCATGGTCACGCTGCGCGGCGTCAAGATGTATGAATTCCTGGACCGTTTCGTGACCGTGGCTCTGCCCCGCGTTCGTGACTTCCGTGGTATTTCTGGCCGCGCCTTCGATGGCCGTGGCAACTACAACATCGGCGTCAAAGAGCAGATCATTTTCCCTGAAATCGAGTACGACAAGGTTGATGCCTTGCGCGGTCTCAATATCAGCATCACCACAACGGCCAAGACCGATGAAGAGTGCAAAGCCCTCCTCACCGCCTTCCGTTTTCCGTTCAAGAACTGAGGCGGGATATGGCAAAACAAGCATTACTGCAACGTGAAATCAAGCGCGACAAGCTCGTCGCCAAGTTCGCCAAAAAGCACGCTGAATTCAAGGCTATCGCCAATGATTTCAAGCGCACTGATGACGAGCGCGCTCTGGCCCGCCTTGAGCTGCAAAAGCTGCCGCGTAACGCCAACCCTACACGCCAGCGTAACCGCTGTGCCATCACGGGTCGTCCACGTGGCACGTTCCGTCAATTCGGTCTGGCTCGCGCAAAAATTCGCGAGCTGGCTTTTGCAGGTGATATCCCCGGTATCACCAAGGCAAGCTGGTAAGCACTAGGAGAACCGCAAATGAGTATGAGTGATCCTATCGCCGACATGCTGACACGCATCCGCAATGCACAAATGGTTGAAAAAGCTGTTGTGCTGGTGCCGTCTTCAAAAGTCAAAGTCGCCATTGCACAGGTTTTGAAGGATGAGGGCTACATTGATGGCTTCTCCGTCAAGGCTAACGATGGCAAACCCCAACTGGAAATCGCCCTGAAGTATTACGCAGGCCGCCCCGTGATTGAGCGCATTGAGCGCGTCAGCCGCCCCGGTCTTCGTGTTTACAAAGGTCATGGCGCCATTCCCTCGGTCATGAATGGCCTGGGTGTGGCAATTGTCACGACGCCCCAAGGCGTCATGACCGATCGCAAAGCGCGCGCTACCGGCACCGGTGGTGAAGTGCTGTGCTACGTGGCCTAACGGCGGCATTGAGGAGTAACTGAAATGTCTCGTGTAGCAAAAATGCCGGTCGCCATCCCCCAGGGTGTGGATATCGCAATCAATGAAGCCCAGATCAACGTCAAGGGTGCCCTCGGCACCTTGGCACAGGCTCAAAATGCCCTCGTTCTCATCAAGAACGACGATGGCAAGTTGAGCTTTGAGCCCGCCAATGACTCGCGCCAAGCCAATGCCATGAGTGGCACGATGCGTCAGCTCGTGAACAACATGGTGACTGGCGTGACCAAGGGTTTTGAAAAGAAGCTCAGCCTGATCGGCGTGGGTTACAAAGCCCAGGCCCAAGGCGCCAAGCTCAACCTCACGGTGGGTTATTCGCACCCCGTGATCATCGACATGCCTGCAGGCATCACGGTCGCAACCCCGACGCCCACCGAAGTGGTTATCAAGGGTTCTGATCGTCAACGTGTGGGTCAAATTGCCGCTGAAGTGCGTGCAGTTCGTCCTCCCGAGCCTTACAAGGGCAAGGGCATCCGTTATGCGGATGAGAAAATCACGATCAAAGAAACCAAGAAGAAATAAGGAGCTGCATCATGTTGACCAAAAAAGAGCAGCGCCTTCGTCGTTCACGCCAAACCCGCATCCGCATTGCTCAGCAAGGCGTGGCGCGTTTGTCCGTCAATCGTACCAATCTGCATATCTACGCCAGTGTTATTTCTGGCGACGGCACCAAGGTTCTGGCGTCTGCTTCCACGGCTGAAGTGGAAGTGCGCACCGAACTCGGCGGCTCGGGTAAGGGCGGAAATGTTGCTGCTGCGCAAGCCATTGGCAAGCGTATTGCCGAAAAGGCAAAAGCAGCGGGTGTAGAAAAAGTGGCGTTCGATCGCGCCGGTTTTGCGTACCATGGCCGCGTCAAAGCGCTGGCTGATGCGGCTCGCGAAGCTGGTTTGCAGTTCTAAGCAGACTGGAATCAAAGATGGCTAAGTTTCAAGCTAAATCGCAAAACGACGCTCCAGACGATGGTCTGAAGGAAAAGATGATCGCGATCAACCGCGTGACCAAAGTGGTGAAGGGTGGCCGTATTCTCGGTTTCGCCGCACTCACGGTGGTCGGTGACGGTGATGGTCGCGTTGGCATGGGCAAGGGCAAGTCGAAAGAAGTGCCAGCAGCCGTGCAAAAAGCCATGGAAGAAGCGCGCCGCAACATGACCAAAGTGTCATTGAAAAACGGCACGCTGCACCACAATGTGTTCGGTCACCACGGTGCTGCCAACGTCATGATGGCGCCAGCTCCCAAGGGTACCGGTATCATTGCTGGCGGCCCAATGCGCGCAGTGTTTGAAGTCATGGGCATCACCGACATCGTGGCCAAGAGCCACGGTTCGAGCAACCCATACAACATGGTGCGCGCCACCATGGACGCACTGAAGAACTCCACCACGGCCTCCGATATCGCGGCCAAGCGTGGCAAATCAGTCGAAGAAATCTTCGGTTAAGGCAGGCACTGAAATGACCCAAGAAACCAAAGTAAAAGTCAAGCTGGTTCGCAGCCCTATCGGTACGCAGGAATCCCACCGCGCCACCGTGCGTGGTCTGGGCCTGCGTGGCGTCAACAGCGTCAGCGAATTGCAGGATACGCCCGCAGTGCGCGGCATGATCAACAAGATCAGCTATCTGGTCAAGATTGTCTGAGCGGAGACTCATCATGGAATTGAATACCATCAAGCCTGGTGACGGCGCCAAGCATGCCAAGCGCCGTGTCGGTCGCGGCATCGGCTCCGGCCTGGGCAAAACCGCTGGTCGCGGCCACAAGGGGCAAAAGTCCCGCTCTGGCGGCTACCACAAGGTCGGCTTTGAAGGCGGTCAAATGCCTATGCACCGCCGCTTGCCAAAGCGCGGTTTCAAATCGCATCTGCTCCAGTTCAATGACGAAGTGACCTTGTCGTCGCTGGAGCAGTTGGGCTTGGCTGAAGTTGATCTGCTGATCTTGAAGTCTGCTGGCCTGGTTGGTCACATGATCAAGAACGTCAAGGTCATCAACACCGGAACGCTGACGATCGCTGTGAAGCTGACGGGCATTACTGCCACGGCAGCTGCCAAGACCATTATTGAAGCCGCTGGCGGCTCCATCGCTGCTTAATACTTGACGGGGACAACTCAGTGGCAACCAACTCGGCTCAAATTGCAAAAACCGGCAAGTACGGTGACTTACGCAACAGGCTTGTGTTTTTGCTGCTGGCACTGGTGGTGTACCGTGTCGGTGCGCATATTCCGGTTCCCGGCATTGATCCCGGCCAGCTCAAAGAACTTTTCAAGGGTCAGCAGGGCGGCATATTGAACCTGTTCAATATGTTCTCTGGTGGTGCTTTGTCGAGATTTACGGTGTTTGCGCTGGGCATCATGCCTTACATCTCCGCCTCCATCATCATGCAGCTGCTCGGTTATGTGGTTCCCACATTCGAGCAGATGAAAAAAGAAGGTGAAGGCGGACGGCGCAAGATCACCCAATACACCCGTTATGGAACGCTGGGCTTGGCCCTGTTTCAGTCACTGGGTATTGCGGTGGCGCTGGAAGGTTCTGCTGGCTTGGTGCTGAGCCCCGGTTTCGGCTTCAGAATGACAGCAGTGTTCAGCCTCACGGCGGGCACGATGTTCCTGATGTGGCTGGGCGAGCAGATCACCGAGCGTGGTTTGGGCAACGGTATCTCGATCCTGATTTTTGCGGGTATTGCGGCTGGTTTACCCAATGCAATGGGTGGCTTGTTGGAGTTGGTTCGCACTGGCGCCATGAGCATTCTGGTGGCGATCGTCATTGTGATGGTGGTTGCGCTGGTAACCTACTTCGTCGTCTTTGTCGAGCGCGGTCAGCGTAAGATTTTGGTGAACTATGCACGGCGCCAAGTTGGTAACAAGGTTTATGGTGGACAGTCTTCGCACTTGCCGCTCAAGCTTAATATGGCTGGCGTGATCCCTCCAATCTTCGCTTCGTCGATTATCTTGTTGCCAGCGACGCTGGTGGGTTGGTTCAGTGCTGGTGAAGGTGAAGGTATTTCGCGCTGGTTGAAAACTTTCGGCAGAGATGTCGCGAGCACATTGACGCCAGGTCAGCCGATTTACGTGTTGCTTTACGCCACTGCTATCGTGTTCTTCTGCTTCTTCTACACAGCGTTGGTTTTCAACAGCCGTGAGACGGCGGATAACCTGAAAAAGAGCGGTGCGTTTATTCCTGGCATTCGTCCTGGGGATCAGACTGCTCGGTATATTGACAAGATTCTGGTTCGCCTGACACTGGCAGGGGCGGTGTATATCACCTTCGTCTGTTTGCTGCCCGAGTTCCTGATTTTGAAGTACAACGTACCGTTTTATTTCGGTGGAACGTCGTTGATGATTATTGTTGTGGTCACTATGGATTTCATGGCTCAGGTTCAGAATTACATGATGTCGCAGCAGTATGAGTCGTTGCTGAAAAAAGCCAATTTCAAGTCGTGATGGCTTGAGAAAACCCGACGATTTATTCGCGAGCACGCAGTGTGTTCCCGTTCCAAGTAAGCACAGAGTGAAAGATTAGGAGAAAAAAATGAGAGTTTCAGCTTCGGTCAAGAAAATTTGCCGCAACTGCAAAATCATCCGTCGCAAGGGTGTTGTTCGCGTGATCTGCACAGATCCACGTCACAAACAGCGCCAAGGCTGATTTTTAAGAGATTTAGAGGACGCACATGGCTCGTATTGCTGGTATTAATATTCCGCCGCAGAAGCATGCCGAAATCGGCTTGACTGCAATTTTTGGCATTGGTCGCACGCGCGCTCGCAAAATCTGCGAAGCTTGCGAGATCGATTACTCCAAGAAAATCAAAGACCTGACCGATGGCGACCTGGAAAAAATCCGGGACCAAATCGCTCTGTTCACCATTGAAGGTGATTTGCGTCGTGAAACTACGATGAACATCAAACGCCTGATGGACATCGGCTGCTACCGTGGTTTCCGCCATCGTCGCGGTCTGCCCATGCGCGGTCAGCGCACCCGCACGAACGCCCGTACCCGCAAGGGTCCGCGCAAAGCCGCTGCGTCTTTGAAGAAATAATTGAGAGGTCGTCATGGCAAAATCACCCAATAACAGCGCTTCGCAGCGCGTTCGCAAAAAAGTTCGCAAGAACGTCGCCGATGGCATTGCCCACGTCCACGCCTCTTTCAACAACACCATCATCACCATCACGGATCGCCAAGGCAATGCATTGTCCTGGGCTTCTTCCGGTGGTCAGGGTTTCAAGGGTTCGCGTAAATCGACGCCTTTTGCAGCCCAGGTGGCTTCTGAAGTCGCTGGTCGCGCCGCCATTGAGCAAGGTATCAAGAACCTTGATGTCGAAATCAAAGGCCCAGGCCCAGGCCGTGAGTCTTCCGTTCGCGCTCTGGGCGCACTCGGCATTCGGATCAATTCGATTGCTGACGTGACCCCAGTTCCGCACAACGGCTGCCGCCCACAAAAGCGTCGCCGTATTTAATTGCGCTGCTCTCGTCCCGGCCGCTTGCTTTGCAGGCTGCCGGGCGTCAGCGTTTTCACAAGCCCACCGCCGTCAGGCTATTGCCTTCGGCTCCTGCATGAACTGCAGCAGATGACAAAAGGATGCTCACGTGGCACGTTACCTCGGCCCCAAGGCCAAACTCTCCCGCCGTGAAGGCACCGATCTTTTCCTGAAGAGCGCACGCCGCTCGATCAGCGACAAGGCCAAATTTGACTCCAAGCCGGGTCAGCACGGTCGTACCTCTGGTACCCGCACGTCTGACTACGGCCTGCAACTGCGTGAAAAGCAGAAGGTCAAGCGCATGTACGGCGTGCTGGAGAAGCAATTCCGCCGCTACTTTGAAGAAGCCGACCGCCGCAAGGGCAACACCGGCGCCAACTTGCTGTCCGTGCTGGAATGCCGTCTGGACAACGTGGTTTACCGCATGGGCTTTGGCTCCACGCGCGCTGAAGCACGCCAACTGGTGTCGCACAAGGCGATGACGGTCAATGGCCAATCGGTCAACATTCCGTCGTACATGGTCAAGACCGGCGACGTGATTGCCGTGCGCGATAAGTCCAAGAAGCAAACGCGTATCGCTGAAGCACTGGAATTGGCCAAGCAAGTGGGCCTGCCAGCTTGGGTCGATGTCAATGCTGACAAGGGCGAAGGCGTGTTCAAGAAGGTGCCTGACCGTGACGAGTTCGCGGCTGACATCAATGAATCGCTGATTGTTGAGTTGTATTCACGCTAATTTCCCGTTCCTGACGACGGGGGATGTCCCCTGTCGTCAGGCGTGCTTCGCCAGCCTTATCGGTGTAACGAGCCGAGGGTATTGAGAGGAAGACTAGATGCAGACTAATTTGTTAAAACCAAAAACTATCAATGTTGAGCAGCTTGGCGCGAACCGCGCCAAGGTGACTCTGGAGCCGTTCGAGCGTGGCTACGGGCATACGCTGGGTAACGCTTTGCGCCGTGTCTTGCTGTCATCTATGGTGGGCCACGCTGCGACCGAAGTGACGATTGCTGGTGTTTTGCACGAGTACTCCTCTATCGACGGTGTTCAGGAAGATGTTGTCAACATCCTGCTGAACCTCAAGGGTGTGGTTTTCAAGCTGCACAACCGCGATGAAGTCACGCTGAGCCTGCGCAAGGACGGCGACGGCCCGGTAACGGCTGCCGACATCCAGACGCCGCACGACGTGGAAATCATCAACCCTGACCATGTGATCATGAATTTGTCGCACGGTGGCAAGATCGACATGCAGATCAAGGTCGAAAACGGCCGTGGCTATGTGCCGGGCAATGTGCGTCGCTATGGCGATGAGTCGCCAAAATCGATTGGCCGCATTGTGCTGGACGCGTCTTTTTCGCCGGTCAAGCGTGTCAGCTACATCGTCGAAAGCGCCCGCGTCGAGCAGCGTACCGATCTGGACAAGCTGGTTCTGGAAATCGAAACCAACGGTGCAGTGACGGCAGAAGATGCCGTTCGCGCTTCGGCGAAGATTCTGGTCGAGCAGCTGGCAGTTTTTGCCCAGCTCGAAGGCAATGAACTGGCTGCATTTGATGCGCCGGTGCAGCGCAGCTCGCAGCAGTTTGACCCGATCTTGCTGCGTCCTGTGGACGAGCTGGAACTGACGGTTCGCTCGGCGAACTGCCTGAAAGCGGAAAATATTTACTACATTGGCGACTTGATTCAGCGCACCGAAAATGAGCTGCTCAAGACCCCCAATCTGGGACGCAAATCCCTCAATGAGATCAAGGAAGTTTTGGCTTCCCGTGGTCTGACATTGGGTATGCGCCTCGAAAGCTGGCCACCGGCCGGTTTGGATAATCGTTAATTTTTAAGTGCACGGGCAGTACCTGATACGGCTGCCCTGATATTAAACAAAGGAAGCACTATGCGCCACGGACACGGATTACGTAAACTCAACCGCACCAGCGAGCACCGCCTCGCGATGCTGCGCAACATGATGAACTCGCTGCTGCAGCACGAAGTCATTAAGACCACCCTGCCTAAGGCTAAAGAACTGCGCCGCGTCGTCGAGCCGATGATCACGCTAGCCAAGGAGCCTACGCTGGCCAACAAGCGCCTGGCGTTTGACCGTCTGCGCGACCGCGACATGGTTGTGAAACTGTTTGCAGAACTGGGCCCACGTTACAAGACGCGTCCAGGCGGCTACACCCGCATTCTGAAGATGGGTTTCCGCGTTGGTGACAATGCACCTATGGCTTTGGTTGAACTGGTGGACCGTCCTGAAATTTCAGAAGAAATTAAAGTTGATGAAGCTGCAAAGTAAGCTACAATAACTACATACCGCGCGGTGGAGCAGCCTGGTAGCTCGTTGGGCTCATAACCCAAAGGTCGTAAGTTCAAATCTTGCCCGCGCAACCAAAATTACAAAAAGCCTGCTTTATGCAGGCTTTTTGCTTTTCCGGTGCAAAAAAGAGCACTTTAGCTTCACTCAATTTCCCCCGGCCCTGTTTTTCTGACAGTCCCGCAGCAGCGGCGCACACCCAATGAATCCACGCTCGTGCTTGCCGGGTACAGGTAAACACGGGGCATTCAAGGCGTTTTCGCAGCAGATAATGGTTTTTCAACTTGCATAAAGGCTGAAAAATGAACCGTCGTCACATGACAGCTGCGCTGGCTCTGGCGCTTATGGCGGGCCAGGCGGCGGCCCAAGTCGCGCCCTTGGTGTTTGCCGTCAACGAGGGCGTGACCTACCGCGTCAACCTGATTGCGACCGTTGAACGCTTCCACGACATCTCCGAAGACCTTGCCAAGCTGCTCAAGCGGCCCGTGAAAATCCAGCCCGTCAGCGACTACAAGGAGCTGGCCGCCGGGCTGGCCGAGCAACGCTACGATCTGGCCTATGTGCATCCGGCGCACCATTCCATCCGGGCCATGACGCGCAGCGGCTACAGCCTCGTCGCTCTGACCAAAGGCTTTACCGACTACCGCGCCTCGTTCATGGTGCGCAGCGACTCGCCCCTAAAAACCGTGGCCGACCTGAAGGCGCTCAAAATCGGCGCGCCCGATGAAGACTCCATCACCTCGGTGCTCATGCGCGCCACTTTGCGCGACGCACTGGGGCCGCAGTTGCCTGAATTCACCTATGTGCGGTTGCAGGAAGCCGTGCCTTTTATGGTCGAGCACGGCATGGTGACCACTGGCGTGAGCGCCTCGCGCGCGGTGGTCAAGGGCTGGCAGGACAAAGGTGGCAAGGTGTTGCTGGCCAGCAAGCCCGTGCCCATCAAGCACCTGATTGTCAGCAGCAAGATCACCGAGGCGCAGCGCCTGCAACTGATCGCTTATTTTGTCGGCCTGGAGCAAACGCCCGAAGGCAAAAAGCGTCTCGAATCGCTCAATGTGCAGGGTTTTGTCGAGTCGGACCAGGCTGCGCTGATCGCCTTGGGCAAATGGCTGGGCGTCTGACGCTTAACGGTGTTTAAAAGCCGCCGCTGCCGCTTTGGCCTCGGCGGATTTTTGGGCAAACTCGGCGCGCAGGGCTTTGAGCTTTTCACGCGGATCTTCCTTGATCGTCGCCTTGTCCAGCGCCATTTCGGCGATGAAGCGGCTGGGCACACCGGCAATCATGTCGCGGCCTTTTTTGCGTCGGCGCAGCCAGTTCACCGCCAGCGTGCGCTGGGCGCGGGTGATGCCGACGTACATCAGGCGGCGCTCTTCTTGCAGGCGTAGCGCGATGCTGTCGGTGTTTTCGCCGTCGTCGTCTTCGAGCTTGAAGGGCAGCAGGCCTTCGTTGACCCCGGCCAGCACCACATGCGGCCACTCCAGCCCTTTGGAGGCGTGCAGCGTCGAAAGCGTCACCACGTTTTGGTCGCCTTCGCGCTCGCTGATAGTGGAGAGCAGCGCAATCGTCTGCACCACTTCCAGCATGGTTTTGGTTTCCCGCGTCATCACGCTGCCAGCGGTGTCGTCGATTTGGCCGCCGCAGCGCTGGGCTACCCAGTCGCAAAAATCCATCACGTTGTTCCAGCGGGCAGCGGCGACTTTTTCGCTGTCTTCGCCGTCGTAGAGGTGCTTTTCGTAGTCGATTTCTTTCAGCCAGTCGGTCAGAAAAACCCGCGCATCTTCGGCGCCGATGCACCGTTTGGCGCGGTATTCCAGATCGTTCACGTAGCGGCCAAACTCGTGCAGCGAACCGACCGCCTTGGACGGCAGCGCCGCGCCCAGCGAGTGGCTGAACAGCGCCTCAAACAGGCTGATTTTGTGCGCGTCGGCAAAAGTGCTGAGCGCCGCCAGCGTGGTGTGGCCGATGCCGCGCTTGGGCGTGTTGACCGAGCGAATGAAGGCCGGGTTGTTGTCGTTGTTGGTCAGCAGCACCATCCAGCTGCACAAATCCTTGATTTCGGCGCGGTCAAAAAAGCTCTGCCCGCCCGAAACCTTGTACGGAATATTGGCCTTGCGGAACGCCTTTTCAAACGGCTTGGCCATGTGGTTGGCGCGGTAGAGCACGCAAAAATCTTTCCACTCGCGGCGCTGCTGGCTTTCGGCTTGCAGGCTGCCTTCGGCGCGCAGGCTCAAAATGCGGGCGACGACGCGCTCGGCTTCGTGCTCTTCGCTGTCGCAATCGACGACGCGCACCGGCTCGCCTTCGCCGAGCTCGCTGAACAGCGTTTTGGGAAACAGCTTGGGATTCGGGCCGATGACGTTGTTGGCGGCGCGCAAAATCGCGCTGGTGGAGCGGTAGTTCTGCTCCAGCTTGACGACTTTGAGCGTCGGGTAGTCCTGCGGCAGCTTTTTCAGGTTGTCCAGCGTCGCGCCGCGCCAGCCGTAAATCGACTGGTCATCGTCGCCCACGGCGGTAAAGCGCCCGCGCTCGCCGACCAGCAGTTTCAGCACTTCGTACTGGGTGGCGTTGGTGTCCTGGTATTCATCGACCAGCACATGGCCGAGCGCCGCCTGCCACTTGGCGCGCACGCTGTCGTGCTCTTTGAGCAGCTTGAGCGGCAGGCCGATCAGGTCGTCGAAATCCACGCTTTGATAGGCGGTGAGGCGCTCTTCGTAGTGCGCCATCACGCGGGCGACCAGATGTTCTTCGTCGCCGCTGGCTTGGGCGGCGGCTTGGGCAGCGTTCAGGCCTTGGTTTTTCCAGGCGCTGATCGTCCATTGCCACTGGCGCGCCGTGGCCATGTCGGTGCTGCCGCCCGCGTCTTTCAGGATGCTGGTCACGTCATCGCTGTCGAGGATGGAAAACTGCTGCTTCAGCCCCAGTGCCGCGCCGTCCTGACGCAGCATGCGCACGCCCAGCGCGTGGAAGGTGCAAATCAGCACGCCTTTGGCCGCCTTGCCAATCAAGCCTTGGGCGCGCTCGCGCATCTCGGCGGCGGCTTTGTTGGTGAAGGTGATGGCGGCGATCTGCTCGGGCTTGATGCCCATCTGGATCAGGCGGGCGATTTTGTGCGTGATGACGCGGGTTTTGCCCGAACCGGCACCCGCAAGCACCAAGCAGGGACCGTGCAGGTAGTTGACGGCTTCTTGCTGGGCAAGGTTCAGGCCGTGGGCGACGGGAGAAGAGGAGGACATGCAGGCGAAAAACCAGAAAAGAGGGCGCAGCAGGCAGCGCCGGAACCAAGGCCGGGAGAAAGCGAAAAGGCAGCGGTCATCATAGCGAGTTGCCCGCACCCCCTCTGCTGGGGGAAAATGACTTGTGTTACGTCGTGTGCTTGTCGCCTGTTCTTTCGTTTTGATCCTGTGCAGCTTGCTGCTACTTGGCGATACGGCAGCAAGTCCGGCCTTTCTGACCTCTTCATGACCCTGCCGATGACCGATATTTTGACCATCACTATGAATTCCGCTCTGGATTTGTCCATTGCCACCGATAAGGTCAGGGACACGCACAAACTGCGCTGCTCGGCCACTGAGCTTCATCCCGGCGGTGGAGGTGTCAATGTGGCCCGCGTGTTGCAGCGGTTGGGTGGCGATTGTTTGGCGCTGTACTTAGCGGGTGGGCTCAACGGCCAGCAACTGCAGTTGCTGCTGGCCGACGAAAACGTGTACGGCCACTGCATCGCCATTGCGGGCGAAACCCGCGAGAACTTCACGGTCCATGAACTCTCCAGCAGCCTGGATTTTCGCTTTGTGTTGCCCGGCCCAGTTGTTGCGCCTGCAGAGTGGCAGGCGTGCTTGGACTGGGTGAGTGCGCTGGAAAAATTTCCGCGCTATTGGGTGCTCAGCGGCAGCCTGCCGCCGGGTGTGTCGGATGATTTTTACGCCCGGTTGGCGCGACTGGCCAAGGCGCGCGGTAGCCGCGTGGTGCTTGACAGTTCAGGCCCGGCGCTGGCTGCCGCGCTGGACGAAGGGGTGTATCTGGTCAAGCCGAGCTTGCGCGAGCTGCATGACCTGACGGGCCGATCGCTGGACACCGAGGCGCAGTGGCGTGAGGCCGCGCGGCAAATCATTCAAAAAGGCCAGGCGCAGATCGTGGCGCTGTCGCTGGGCGATGAGGGCGCTCTGCTGGTGACTGCCGACCAGGCGCTGCGTGCGCGCAGCCTGCCAGTCACCGTCAAAAGTACGATTGGTGCGGGCGACAGCTTTGTCGCTGGACTGGTCTGGGGGCTGAACCGGGGCAGCAGTCTGGAGGAAATGTTTCGCTACGGCATGGCGGCTGGTGCGGCAGCGGTGCTGTCAGCGGGAACTTCCCTGTGCCAAGCTGCCGATGTTGCACGACTGTACCGCGAGGTGGTGCTCATGCCCGTCGGGGATGTGACAGGTAGCGGGAGCTTTGGCTGCTGAATCCGTGAGTTGATCGTGGTTTAATCTTGATGCTCTCTGGCACCCAGCATGGCGATTTTCATGAATGGCCTAAAAAATAATTTGATGGTTGTGTGATTTATTCATCGTGCAAGAACGGATAAATCAATAATAATACATTCTTGCTTTCAAGTTAATTAATAAAAAAGTTAATGTAATGCGTGTTTGTAATTTTTTCAAAAAAATACTGAGTGTATTTTTCGGGCTGTTCTTTTTGCTGTTGTCGAATATGGCTCATGCCGTGATCGACGTTAACAACTCATTGAATCCCATCAATATTCTGACAAACCAGACCTCTGTACTGAATCTGACGCTGCTCAACTCATCAACAGTGGCGGCGACGGGGCTGGCGTTCACCAATAATTTTCCGGCTGGGATGGTGGTGCAGTCGTTCACCAGCAATACCTGCGGAGGCACGTTGACCGCAGTGGTGGGAAGCAGCTCTGTTGCGATGGCGGGCGGCACCATACCGGCGGCCGTGGGGTCCACGACGGGCCAATGCGCCATTATTTTGGTGGTGAAGGCCACTTCGCCTGGAACGCTGGTGGACGCCATGGCCGCTGGTTCGGTGACCACCACGAATCAGGGCAGCAACCCCACCTTGACGAACGCGACGTTGACCGCGTCCACGCCTTCCCCACTGACCTCGACCAAGGTATTTGGCACGGCATATATTCATGGCGGCGGCGGCACCTCGGTGGTCACCATCACCTTGAACAATCCGAATTTGCAGACGCTCAACGGCGTGGCTTTCATTGATACCTTGCCCACTGGCGTGGCCATTGCCAGTGTGCCGACTGCGTCCACCACCTGCACTGGCGGAACGCTGACGGCGGTTGCTGGCACAGGCTCAGCGAGCCTGAGCGGAGGGACTATTGTGGGGCAGGGATCTTGCACGGTCACCTTCAAGGTCACGGCGGCAACGCCTAACGTGGCGCAAAACGGCACGGTCGTCAACAGCATTGCCGCTGGCGGGATCACCACGACAGAAGGTGCCACCAATGGATCGGCCATCAACAGCGGCAACTTGTCGGTGCAAACCGGTGGCGTTTTGGGGAAGGCGTTTTCCCCCACTTCCATTTTGGCCAACGGCGTGGCGACTTCGACGCTGACCCTGACCCTGCAAAACCGCAATCTGGCAGCCCTGACGGGCGTGACGCTGACCGACAGCTTCCCAGCTGGGATGGTTGTGGCGACGCCGTCGACTGTGGTGAACAATTGCGGGGGCGCTTACAGCGCCCCGGCTGGCGCGACCAGCCTCACCCTGTCGGGGGCAACGATTCCGGCGGCTGGCACCGGCAATGGCGCCACAGGCAGCTGCACCGTGACGGTCAAGGTGGTGGCCACCACCGGAACGGCGGGCACGCTGACCAACAGCATGTCCGGCACTTTCGGTGATGCAGCCGCCACGGCTTACCCCGACGTCAGCGCGGCGCTGACCACCACGGCGCCTGCCGTGAGCGTGTCCAACAAGGCTTTTTCACCGACCACGGAAGCGCCGGGCGGCACCTCGACGCTGACGCTGACCCTGAGCAACCAGTTTGGCTCGAATGCAACGATCACGTCGTTCACCGACAACCTGTTGAGCACGATGGGCGCGGGTTTTAGCGTGGCAGCTTCGCCAGCGGCGAGCACGACCTGTCCGGGCGGCACGGTGGTGGCGGCGCTAGGGGCCACCACGATCAGCATGAGCAGTGGCGCCATTCCGGCTGCGACCCTGGCGACCACGCCGGGCACTTGCACGATCACGGTGCCGATTCAGCTCGCCGCCAGCGGCCTGACAGCGGGGGCCAAAAGCAACACCATCGCCGTCGGCGGACTGGTGACCAACTTGGGCAGCAATGCTGCTGCAACATCAGGTAGCTTGACGGTTGCCTTGCCGACCGTGGCCAAGTCTTTTTCACCGACTTCAGCGGCCATTGGCCCCAACAGCACGCTGACGATTACCCTGACGAATCCATCGGCGTCAGCGGCGACTATCACCTCTTTCAGCGACAACTTGAGCACGATGGGCGGAGCGCCAGGCGGCTTCCAGATTGCCGCCGGAGCTAGTACCAACTGTGCAGGAAGTCCCACTTTGACAGCGACTGCAGGCACGACGCTGATCTCGCTGGCGGGTGGCACGATTGCGGCCAACTCCAACTGCAAGATCACTGTGCCGATTCAGGTGCTGGCTGGAACGCCTGCGGGCAGCTCCTATACCAACACTGTTGCCAACAACGCACTGGTCACTAACCGGGGCACCAGCAGCGGCACCACGACGGCTTCGTTGACCGTCACCGCTTCGGCGTTGACCAAGGTGTTTGCACCGGCTACTCAGGCGGCAGGATTGGTCAGCACGCTGACCATTACCCTGACTAATCCATCCACGCTGGCTGCGACCATCAGCAACTTTACCGACAATCTGACCACGATGGACCCAACAGGCGGTTTCACGGTGGCCGCATCACCTGCGGCCAGCAGCACCTGCGGTACTAACAACCTCAGCGCAGCAGTGGGCGGCACCTCCATCACCATGACAGCGGGAACGATTCCCCCGAGTTCCAACTGCACCATCACGGTGCCGGTTCAGATCAGTGACACGGTGGTGGCCGGCACTTACACCAACACCATCGCAATCGGTGCGCTGGTCACTTCGGCGGGCTCCAATACAGCAGCAGCAACGACGACGCTGAAGGTTATCGTGCCCAGCGTCACGAAGGTGTTTAGTCCGAGTACAGCCGGACCCGGACCCAATACGACTCTGATCATCACACTGACTAATCCGTCTTCTGATCCGGCGCTGATCACTGGCTTTACAGACCTTTTGACCACGATGGGCGCCGGGTTTACGGTGGCGGCGTCACCAGCGGCCAGCAGCACCTGCGTCGGCAACAATCTCAGCGCTACCCCGGGTGGCACGTCCATCACGATGACGGCGGGTACGATCCCGGCGCTGGGCAGCTGCACGATCACGGTGCCGATACAGATTCCTTCCAACGTGACCAGCGGCACGAACTATAAGAACACGATTGCCAAGAATGCATTAAAAACCGATCAGGGCAGTAACACGGCAACTGCCACTGCGAACTTGAAAGCCAGTTTGCCCAGCGTGACCAAAACCGTCTCATCCAGCACGGTGGTCCAGGGGCAATCGACCACGTTCACCATCACGCTGGACAACACGTCCAATCCCACGGCGGTAACGATCACCGGGTTTACTGACAGTTTGATAACGATGGATGGCACAGGCAAGTTTGTCGTGGCCAGCAGTCCGGCCGTTTCCAGCACCTGCATCGGGAACAACCTGTCGGCCACGCCGGGCGGTACCTCCATCACCATGACGGCGGGCACCATTCCTGCCGCTGGCAGTTGTACTATCTCCGTGCCTGTCGTTCCCTTGGCCACGATTACCCCAGGAACGAAAACCAATACCATCACTGCTGGCGCTCTGCAGACCAACCAGGGCAGCAACACGGCGGCAGTCACCCGAAGTGTGACGGTCAGTCCTGCGCTGACTTGCGGCAAGGCTTACAGCCCCACGTCGGTCGGCCCAAGCCAGCTCAGCACCCTGACGATCACGCTGACGCACGCCAACAATGCCCCGGCATTTACCGGCCTGTCCTTTACCGATACCTTGCCTGCCGGGCAAACCGTGGCCACTCTGCCCAATGTGGTCAGCACCTGCGGCGGCACATTGACGGCAGCGGCGGGCGGCAGCAGCATCGACCTGGTCAACGGCAGTTTGCCCACCGGCGCGACTTCTTGTACCGTGAGTGTGGACATCAAGGCGCCCGCCTCGCTGGGCACCACGACCAACACCCTTCCCGCGCCGACCAGCGCGGAAGGCTATACCTGTTCGAGCAGCCCCACTGCAGCACTAACCGTTTCAGCCCTCACGGCAACCAGCGTGTTTGTGAACAAAGGCTTTTTTCCTTCCTCCATCAACGGTGGCGCCACTTCTCAGATGCGGTTGGTGGTTGATAACACCGCCGTCGGTTCGGTCGCTTTGACGGGGGTCACGCTGACGGATAATTTTCCACTCGGTATCGTGCTGGCTAGCAACCCGAGTCCGACGCTCATCAGCGGTGCTTGTACGCCCGGCACGCTTAGCAACACACCGGGGGCAACCAGTTTCACCATCTCTGGTGCCAGTATTCCTGCCTCGTCGATCTGTACCTGGGGCGTCAATGTGTCTGCCTATATAGAGGGTAGTCTGACGAATGTGATTCCGGCGTCTTCCATGACATCGGCGCAGGGGTCCACCAACAACAACACCCCCAGCGCCACCCTGACAGCCTTGCGCAATGTGGGTATTTCAAAGTACTTCAGCCCCAGCACGATTGCCGTCAATGGAACGTCAATACTCAATCTGACGCTTGTCAACGCCAACGCCGATCTGATTCGCCACAATGCGAGCTTCACGGATACCTTGCCAGCGGGCGTGAAGGTGGTGGCAGGTGCCACGACCAACACTTGCGGCGGGACGCTGACCGCCGCTGTGGGTGGCACCACGGTTTCCTTGGCGGGTGTCACCCTGGGGACCAATTCATTTTGTACCATGAGTGTCCCAGTGACTGCTACGGCCATCGGCAGTTACGTCAACACGATCTTGGCCAATACAGTGACCACGACGGAGGGCAGCACCAACCCAGACCCGGCCACTGCCACCTTGCTCGTCGTCAATACGCCTAGCATCACCAAGGCATTTGGTACATCGCCTATTGCTGTTGGAGACAGCACCACGCTGACCTTTACGCTGACCAACTCCAATGCGACTGCGCTGACGGGGGCGGCATTTACGGATAACCTCTCCAACATGAGCATTGCCACGCCAGGCGCGGCGACGGGTAGTTGTACAGGGGTCGGCACCAACTTGTTTTCCTCCGGGCAGACGGCGCTCAATTTCACCGGGCTGACCATCCCAGCCGCAGGCAGCTGCACCGTCATTGTCAATGTGACCAGCAGTACAGCCGGGGTCAATCCCAATACCACGAGCGGCGTGACCACGGCGCAGACAGCGGTCACTGGTTCGCCCAGCAATACCGCCAACCTGACAGTGTTGCTGCCGCCGACGATCAGCAAATCCTTCAGCCCTGTCAGCATTGGCGGCGGAGACGCCACGACGATGACCATCATCGTTAGCAATCCGAACTCGACCGCGATTGACTTGGCTGCTACTGCCGCCTATACGGATATCTTTCCGGTGTCACCAGGTCAGATGGAGGTGGCCAGTCCGCTTGTGAAAACCAGCACTTGTAGCACTGGAGGAACGGCCAGCACATTGAAAAACTCCTCCAACGCAACACTGGCGGTTGGCGATATCGGCATCCAGATCAATGGTGGAAAGATTGCCGCCGGGGGAACTTGCACCATCACGGTTGCCGTGACGGCCAGCGTGGCGGGCAGCTATACCAACACGACATCGGTCGTCACCGGGGCGATTGCTGGTAGTAGTGCTGGTGTTGGTACGGCCTCCTTGACAGTGCTGGGTCAGCCGACGATCAGCAAGGTCTTCAGCCCAGCGACGATTTTTGCGGGCGCCGCCAGCACCCTGACCATTACCCTGACGAACACCAACGCCCTGTCGGCGATCAGCCTGTCCACGCCTGCGTTCTCGGATATTTTCCCGACCTCGCCCGGCCAGATGATGCTGGCCAGTCCGCTGTCGGCATCGACCACCTGTAGTGGGGCGATTTTGCGCAATTCAGCCGGTGGCGCCCTCGTAGCGGGCAATGTCGGCGTCAGGCTGGACGGCGGCTCGATTCCGGCGGGCGGCAGCTGCACGGTGACGGTAAATGTCACAGCCAGCACCGCTGGGGTTTACAACAACACCACCTCGGTGCTGTCCACCACCAATTCCGGCAGCAGCCTGTTGGGCGCCAGCAGCACGCTGACGGTCAATATCTCCGGTGTCAGCGTCAGCGGGCAGCTCTATGCCGATGTCAACCACAACATGGCGCGCGATTTTGGCGAATCCTGGAGCGCCGGAACGACGGCCTATGTCAAGCTGTTCCTCAATTGCAGCGGGACTGCGCTGTCGGTGCAAACGCTCAGCCCACCCACCGGCGCTTATGTGTTTTCCGGTGTCGCCTCTGGAAGTTACTGCTTGGTGGTTTCCAACAGCTCCTCGGCTACCAACACGGCATCAGTGCCTCCGGCAGGATGGCTGAACATGGGCGCTGGCAACGGCCAGCTCAATGTGTCGGTCGGGGCGGTGGATGTGCCAAACCAGGATTTTGGCCTGTATAACGGCAGCAGCCTGAGTGGGCGGGTGTTTGTGGACAGCGGCGCTGGCGGCGGCACGGCAGCCGATGCGCTGCAAAATGGCAGCGAGCCGGGTCTGGGTAGCGCGACACTGACGGCCACCAGCGCAGGCTGCAGCGGCGCCTGCGACAGCGTGCTAACCAACGTCCAAGGCGACTATCAGTTGTGGCTGTCAGCCACCGCCAGCGGCAGCGTGACGGTGACGAAAACCAACCCGCCCAACTACTTCAGCAGTGGCGGCGTAGCCGGCAACACCGGCGGGAGCTACACGCTGGCCAGCGACAGCGTCACCTTTACCTACAGCGCTGGCAGCATTTACAGCGGGGTCAATTTTGCTGACATCCAGCCTGCCCAGTTCGTGACGGACGGCGCGCAGTCGGCCATGCCGGGGTCGGTGGTGTTTTATCCGCACACCTTTACGGCGGGCATCAGCGGCTCGGTCAGTTTCAGCTTGAGCAGTGCTGCAGCGCCGTATTCTTCGTCCTTCCTGTGGAGCGAGGTGCTTTACCGCGACAGCAATTGCAACGGCGTGATTGACGCAGGCGAGCCGCTGCTGACGGGCTCGGTCAGCCTGAGCGCCGGGCAGGGGTTGTGCGTGCTGGTCAAGGAATTTGTGCCGCTGGGCGCGCCGCTCAACGCCCTGAACAAGGTGACGATCAGTGCCCAGTTTGTCTCTGGCAGCATCAGCAGCACCCTCAGCCGTTCTGATGCGACCACGGTCGGCCAGACACCTGACATGCCGCTGGTCAAATCGGTGGACAAAACCAGTGCGCTGCCCGGCAGCTTGCTGACCTATGTGCTGACCTTTACCAATGTCAGCACCGGGCTGCTGTCAAACATCGTGGTGAACGATGCGACGCCTTCGTTTACCGTCTTCGTCAGCGCTGGCTGCGGCGTCTTGCCGCTGAGTTTGACGGGCTGCAGCATCATCGCCCCGGCGGTGGGTGCCACGGGCAATGTGCGTTTCACCTATACCGGAACGCTGGCGCCCAACTCGGTCGGCGCGGCCACCTATACGGTGCAGATTCAGCAGTAGCGCCGGGGCGCATGGGGCGGCAGGGCGCCGCCTCAAATCGCCAGCGGATCGACGTCGATGGCCCAGCGCACCAGGCTTTTGAACTCGGCCTGGCGCCGGGTTTCAAACAGCAGCGGTTGCCAGTCGGCCAGAAAGCGTTGCAGCGCAATGCGCGAGGCACTTTCGACCAGCATCTGGGCACGCTCGATATTGGCCACGCGCTGAATTGTCATCGGCACGGCCGGGTAGGGCGTGACCAGTTCATGGCCGGGCAGTTGCTGCGTCTGTGCGGCCAGCGCGGCGGTGTTTAAAAAACCCTGCGCGACTTCCTGCGTTTTGGCTTCGGCGCGAATCAGCGCCGAAAAGCCGAACGGCGACAGGCCCGCCATTTCACGCTCGATCAGTTCCTGCTCGGCAAAATCGGGGTAGTCGTGACGTTTGAGCGCGTCAAACAGCGGATGCTCGGGGTGAAAGGTCTGCACCCACATTTCGCTCGCTGCGCTGTAGCGCGCATCGCGCCCGGCGCGGCCTGCCGCCTGCATCAGCAGGCTAAACAGCCGTTCGGCGGCGCGAAAGTCGCTGGAAAATAGCGCCCCGTCGGGGTTGACGGCGGCCACCAGCGTGATGTGGCGGAAATCGTGGCCCTTGGCAATCATTTGCGTGCCGACCAGCACATCGACTTCGCCCTCATGCACGCTGGCTAATTGCGCTTCGAGCGCGCCTTTGAGCCGGGTGCTGTCGGCGTCGATACGGCTGATGCGCACTGGGCCGCCGTCGGGGCGGCTCACGCCTGCCAGCAGTTCGGCGAGGTGTTCTTCGAGCCGCTCGGTGCCGCGCCCGACCGGGGCGATGTCGATGTTGCCGCAGTTCGGGCAGGCGTGGGGCACGCGCTCGGTGAAGCCGCAGTGGTGGCAGCGCAGCGTGCGGTCAATTTTGTGGAACACGCGGTAGGCGCTGCAGTGCGGGCAGTCGCTTTTCCAGTCGCAGTCGTGGCAGGCCAGCACCGGGGCGTAGCCGCGCCGGTTCAAGAAAATCAGCGACTGCTCGCCGCGCGCCACGCGCTCGGCGATGGCCGCCAGCAGCGGCGGGGCGATGACGCAGCGTTTCGGTTGGTGGTTCATATCGACACGGCGCACCGTCGGCAGTTTTCCCTGAAAGGCGGCGCCAGCGCTGCCGATGCGCTCGCTCATGTCCAGGCGCTGGTAGCGCCCGGTAACCGTCGCCTGCCAGCTTTCCAGCGACGGCGTGGCCGATCCCAGCAGCGCGCGGCAAATGTTGACCTCGACGCGCTTGGCTTCGCGTAAGTCGCCGCCCCCCGAGGGGGCTGATTCTTCTGGGGGCGGCCCGCCGGAATAGGGCGTTTTTTCGGGGGCGCTTAAGGTGTTTTCGAGCTTGGCGCGGTAAATCGCCAGATCGCGGGCCGAGTAGCGGGCGCCTTCTTGCTGCTTGTAGCTGGGGTCGTGCTCTTCATCGACGACGATCAGGCGCAGATTCGGGATGGATGCCAGCACCGCCATGCGCGTGCCCAGCACCAGCCGCGCTTGGCCGGAATGCGCGGCCAGCCAGCTTTTCAGGCGTTGGGCGGGCGTCAGGCCACTGTGCAGCGCCACGACGCGCTCCTTGCCCAGATGGCCGAAGCGTTCTTCAAAACGCGCTTGCAGTTGCGGGGTTAAATTGATTTCGGGCACCATCACCAGCACTTGCGCCTGCGGGTCTTGCGCCAGCACCTGGGCGGCGGCGCGCAGATAAACCTCGGTCTTGCCGCTGCCAGTGGCGCCGAACAGCAGCGCCGGGCGTTGCTGGCCAGCACTTTCGGCATTGAACTCGGCCAGCGCATTGCGCTGCTGCGCGCTGAGCGTGACCAGCTCCGCCGCGCTGGGCGCGTGGCTGGTGTCGGCGACCGGGCGTTTCAGGCGCCGCGCCAGTTGCTCGGGCGTGAGTTCGCGCAGTTGC
>Ga0302213_1000174_pt1 | contig 40723 bp, 27 predicted proteins | sample II_Fen_N1_2_FD_194583 | JGI IMG/M metagenome (GOLD analysis project Ga0302213, IMG submission 194583) | Peat permafrost microbial communities from Stordalen Mire near Abisko, Sweden - II_Fen_N1_1 | ecosystem: Environmental > Terrestrial > Soil > Wetlands > Permafrost | place: Sweden: Abisko...
GTGATCATCAGGGTGGTTTTATCCTTGTAAGCAGGATTTTGTTGTACCCAGTTCCACAGTTTCTTCAGGAAATCATCGGCATTGTGAGCTGAATTAAGATAATCATTATACCTGCCTCCATGAGCAAAATCGTCTGTTTCGTCAAAGGCCAGATAAAGTATCCGGGGACTTTTCTCTTTTAAGTATTCAAATCCCATGTTAAAGGTAACGGCATCAAGCCTTACGCCATCAAATATATCGGGCAATCCGGTCTGGATATCATTAAGTACATTGATTTTGTTGTCAGAATCTAATCCTTCAACATTCTCGAATCCTGAATTTACTAATAGACCACTCCTTTTTTCATTTAGAATATCATTAAAAGCATCCCACGAAGCAAAGGTTGCGATCCGTCCTTTAAATGCATCAGATTCGTTCATCATTTCGAATACGCCTGTATTCGGATTGGGACCGAATTCATTTGAGTTAATCCTTTTATCGGCAAATCCGGTAAGAATCTCATTATACCCGGGATAAGAAAACCAAAATGGATTTTTCACATTTACAAAACAGCCTTTTGCCCGATTGCCATAAACCTGACCTTGAGCAGCCACTGTTCCCCAGATAAAAGGCAGCAACATCTCCCTTCGCTCAGAAAGGTTGTCATTCCAGTATCTTTTAGTATACTTACCCGTATTTTCTACCAATTTTTTATTATGAAGGAATGATGAATCGGCACCATTAAAGAGCTCTTGCCATCTAAAACCATCAATTGTAACCAGTATGATGTTTTCTGTTTTAGTCTCTTTTTGAGCCATAAGGTTGATCCCCATGGACAAAATTAATAGTTGAAGAAATATTTTTCTCATTGGTTTAATTTTAAAAGAATTAGTTGTGATAAATTTATTTAAGAATCCACATAATGCCATTAATATCATCGTTATTGCCATATCCTTGTGCTTTCAGTGCAGCACTATAATTAGCCGAATTTGTATTCTTTTCGTTCGATGGATATTGGAAACGCATTGCAATACGACCACTATTTCCGGTTCCGGGACCTGTTTCAAAAGTTGGTATACCAGTACGTCTGAAAGTAAAATACGATTCAAGTCCCGAATGACGGAAAAGTGCAAGGTATCGTTGCTCCAGAATTTGTTTCAGTCCTGTTACATTATTTCCTGAATATTTTACTGTGCCCTGATTATAATAAGTATTCCAATCGACAGGAACAGTATATTCATTATACGGATTTGCATCACTGATACCTGCAGCCGGTTTAAAGAAATGTACAATCAGATTACCGGATTCAGGAATATCATAAAATGCCATTGAAGCCTTTATACCTGCTTTATAATAATCTTCTGCATTGCCCGGTGTTCCGGACGCAACCCACCCCCGGTTAATGGCTTCAGCAACATTAAAACACATCTCCTGATAACTTATTTCCAGTGAAGGTTCGGCAGTATATGTGCGGTAATAGCGATACCTGTTCAACAGGGAATACTTTCCGCTATTCGACTTTATATACATACTACCAAGGTCCTCACCTGGGTTAGCTCCCTTAAACGCTTTGAAGTCGGTAGTTGATCCGAGAGAATCGGCCAGTGCCTTAGCCGGTTCGCTGGTTGCATATACACGAGGATCGTGCAAACGGGTTAACAATCCGACATAAGTATCTGAACAATTGTTACGGGATCCATCGTTCCCGAAATTCGATGGATTGTTCGGGTAATTATTTGTCGGATAAATATAATTATACTGCAGGTTATCACTTGTACCCACCATCAATGGGTATTTGCCGGGATTTCCAAGAAGTGCAGCCACCTGATCCTTTACATTAAGATCGGTATCGGCTGTTTTATTACTCAGATGGATCAACAGACGAAGGCGGAAAGTATTAACAAGTTTCTGCCATTTAGTCAAATCATTGTTGTAATAAAAATCGCCTTTCAGAGGACTATCATTTGCTGCAATCAGTGATGCGAGTTTTGTATTCGCCGATTCGAGCCAAACAAACGACTGAACGAAAACAGCCTTCTGAGTATCATATTTTGGAGTCAGGTTCTCAATTCCTTTCAACGCTTCACTCATAGGAATATCGCCCATTTCAAGACTTAATTTAGAGAAAAAATAGGCTTTTAAAAAATCAGAAAGTGCTCCATAAGCTGTTACTTCAGATTTTGTGAGTGTACTGGCTTCTTCATCCATTTTCACTACATTTTTCAGAGTGGCATAGTAGTCTTTGCCTGATCCGAAATCATAACGGTTGTTGCCATAATAATCATAGTTGATCAGATAATACTGACTCCATTTTTCATTATCACCAAAAGGAGCTTCGTGCAAATCATTCAGTACACCTGAAAGCAATAATGATGGTGGCACAGCATTCGGGACATTTACGTTTTGTTTAAGATCCTCAAAACTGAGATTACACGATCCCAGTGAAAATAAAATAAGGAACATGAAAACCGGATATATATTCTTTTTTTTCATTTCGAAATTAATTTAAAGATTAGAATACTAAATTAATATTAACACCATACCGACGTGTTGTTGGTGATTGCAGTGCTGTACTGGCTGAAGTTCCGTTGTACTGATCGAGATCCACGTCCTTAAAACGTACATCCCCATATATGTATAGTACGTTTCTGGCGACAAAGGAAACAGAGGCTTTAGTTAACTTAAGTGGTGCAATCCATTTTTGTGGAAGGTCATACCCTAAGGTCACTTCACGCAGTTTTGCATACGTCTTGCTCATCAGGTTGGATTCGTCAATACCATAATATTTACTCACATAGTCCTGCACATGTGTAGGAGTAGTATTCGCAGCGAATTGTAATTTATCGTAGTTGGTAATTGCACCTGTTCTTGAATCATAAGTAATATCGGTAGCATTGGAAACAACTACACCGCCTCCCACATAAGCGCCTTTGTAATTTGAATCGCCGGCATGTTGATCATCCAGATCACGGGCAATACCTAAAGCACCTTGAGTAGTTTCAATATTATTACCGCCACGCATCGTTTTATTGTGCATGTAATCTACCATAACTCCACCAACATTTCCGTCAATCTGAAAACTCAGGGATACATTTTTGTACGCAAACTTATTAATGAAACTCCACTGAAAATCTCCATTCGTGTTGCCAAGATATTGAGCAACCTGCATGGCAAGGGGCTTTCCTGCAGCATCGTGTATTACCTTACCATCCTGAGTTTTATAAAATGCCGAGCCATAAAGCTTATCCGTACGGTCACCTACTTTGAAGAAATTATTATAAACATCCTGTCCTGAAGGCAATTCAAGATAGACATCCTTAAAAGTACTCCAGTTAGCCAACACATCCCAGGTCACGCCATTTGTCACACGTACAGGAGTACCCGAAAATGAAAGTTCCAATCCTGTTTTCTTTGTTTTCAGTGCATTAATATAATAGCCTGTATAACCGGTAGCTGAAGAAATTTCATTCAACAAAATATGTGGACCGTCGATGTATTGGAAGGCGGTTGCAGAAAAAGCCAACCGGTTTTTAAACACTTTGATATCCGCTCCTTCTTCATAGCTGACGCGGTTCTCAGGCTTGATATTCGGGTCGGTCAGGTTATTGGTATAATATGCCGCTGTTTGATTATTGTACGGTTTACCCAGGCTGTATGAAGAATTCAAGCCATAAGTGGGACCACCATAAGGCGAATAGTAATTATTACCGTAACCGAGGGAATATCCATTGATACTACTTGAAGCTGACCCACCCAATGAAGTAATTGTATTGAATGGTGAGGCACCGATTGTTTCGCTGGTAGATACATTACGAACTGCTGCAAACGAACCCCTAAGTTTTAAGGATGAAATAAATTCCGGTAATTTAATATAATCAGAAACAAGCGATGCAACTGACAAACCCGGATAGAAATAGGTATCGTTACTGTTCAGAATTGCAGATGATTTATCAACCCTCATGGTTCCGGATAATGTGGCATATTTTCCTAAATCAACGTCCATTGCGGCATACGCACTATATACCCTCATATTTGCACTGAAGTTATTTGATTGTACAGCATTTCTTGAATTACTGAAACTATAGACTCCAGGCACAATCAGATAATCAGTAGAAGTAAAACTTGAGTTATAAGAAAAAACACGGACATTTCCTCCGGCAAGCCCGGAAACCTGAATTAAATCACCAATTAAATAATTATAATTCAATTGTATATCAGTATTATTATCCATTAGCATTCGTCTGTCTTCTCTATAATCGCCCAGATTTTCCTGACGACCATATGGATGTGCCCAAACCGGCATTTTCTCGGTACGAAGCAAATCATAAGTTGACATTTGAGTCCGCAAACTTACATTAAGATGATCATCAATTAAATAATGCGCAGTTGCATATCCGTAAATATCTGTCTTATCGTGACCACGCAACCAGTAGTTTACCATTGCCCACGGATTGTGATAACGTTGGTATTCTGCGAAAATTGGTTGTACTCCTACTTTACCATCCTGCCAGATACCTTTTATTTTCGGATCATTTATACTCCAGTCGGCGCCTGTCCATATTGACATATTGTAAATCAAACTGTTTGGCCCGTAATCTACATCCGGATAATTGGGAGTATACTGATAATTGAAATTCATATTTGCATCAATCGACAACCGTTTGTTTACATTATAGGAAGCATAAACATTAAAATTGGTAATATTCAATTCCATATTTGGAATGATGCTTTGTTGATATGAATGCGAAAGAGAAGTCCGCACGGTATAATCTTCACCACTTTTTGTTACGGCAATATTATCTGTGGTCTGGAAACCGGTACGTAAGAAATTTTGAAGATTGTTTTTTCCTCTGGCAACATACGGAGTTGGCTTAATATGGCCTTTATAGGTATAACCTCCGGGATAAGTAGTGGTGTAGGTTGTATTCGGATCATATTGACCATCATATTGAGGTATCAATTGCCCCCTGAATTTTGGCCCCCATACATCATAATCATTATCATTCAATCCGCCGCCTTTGCCATCACCAAAAGCATACAATTCATTTTCACCGCCTCCGTATTCGTTTTGAACTCTGGGAAATGCAAGAAATCCTTTATCAAACATATTTGAAGAATTTATTTCAACCGAAATTCCTTTTTTCCCTTTTCTTCCTTTCTTCGTTGTAATAAGAATAGCGCCGTTAATAGCACGGCTTCCGTACAAAGCTGCAGCAGAAGGACCTTTCAGTACAGAATAAGTTTCAATATCATCCGGACTGATATTCCAGGTATCCGTGCTGATCGGCACTCCATCTACTACATACATTGAAAGACCGTCGCCTCTTAAAAGCACATTTGGACTCCTCAACATTTCGGCAGATGCGCCAACGGATAATCCGGCAATTTTTCCGGTTAATCCTGTAATCGGATTCTGATCACGGGCCTTTACCATGTCTTTACCGGCAACTTCGCTGATAGCATAACCAATGGTTGACTCCTTTTTTTCAATACCCAATGCTGTTACTACCACCTCCCTGATGGCCTGAGTTGACTCCCGCAACGTAAACATAATTGGACTTTGATTTTTAACTGTGACCTGACCGGGATCATACCCTACATATGAAAAGGTAAGAATGTCACCCTTTTCAGCATTAATGATGAATTGACCGCTTGCATCGGTAATAGAACCGGTGCTACTGCCTTTAATCTTAACATTCACACCGGGTAATTCCAACCCGTTTGAATCAACAATCTTTCCTTGAATGGTGGACTTTTGTGCATAAGCAAAAGCTCCATACATCAGCAAAAACTGAATCAATAAAAAAGTACTAATTTTTTGCATATTTGTAATTTTTAGTTATTATAAGAGTTTAAATTTGAGCATAGTATATTTAGTATTCCAGTTAATGTATTTTAATACACAACTGGAATACAACATATTAATAAAATATAATTGGGAGTAAAAGATTAAAAGGTGAAAGAGGAAATTAGTTTACATTTTCGAGCTTAACCTCAAAAAGATAAATTTTCAATAGCTCTGCAGGATTGTCACCGGCTGATTTTAATCGATCTTCAAATTTTCCGGTATTTTCATCCAGGATATTAAGGGCTACATCGAGGACTTTATTGTAATCATTAAAAGCTATACTGCTATTCAAATCGCCTTTTTTGATGCTTTTTTTCAAATAGCGTTCTATCTTTTTAACGGATGAATATATCTCAGGTTTACGGAAGACAGTTTTTGTTGCTGAATTTCCCGGAGAAAGAGGCACTTTATAACAGTATTGCTCATTAAATAAATACATTTTCTTAGCTATTTCAGTCCCCAGAAAATGATTCCCGGCAATTTCATCGGTTATATTTTCAGTAGAGAGTGCTTTTGAAAAAGACATAAATTCAAAAGTGCTTTTTATTGTGGCATTGCTACTATTCGCATTGTTGCTATTAGATTCATTCATTTGAATGTTAGTCCTTCCGGCAATTAAATTTTCCTGCGCATTGACCGAAATTATCGTACATAGAGACAGAAGAGTCAGTTTTATAAAATTTTTCATTGATTTTACCTTTTTAAATTAAACCTATTTTAGTTTACTACTTATGCTTAATAGTTGTTCAAAACAATTATTTTTATCGTACAAAAATAAAGATAAAACATTACTACTTAATTAACATAGTATTACAATCAGATTAAAATATTATAGCTTATTATCGTTTGTTTACAAATACGAAACTAATTAATCTTGAATTTACCAGAATTTAATTCTATGTATGGTCTCAACCAACATTTCTATGTCCACAGGATAAATTTCGCCGATGTTTCCAATTCGAAAGGTATTGGCAGTTGAAATCTTCCCGGGATAAATGACATATCCGTTTTCTTTTAATAGATTGTAGAATTTAACAAAAGAATATTCTTCCTGTTGGGGCGACAAAAACGAAGTAATAATGGGTGATTGCATAAAGTCAGGCAAAAGGGGTGTAAATCCAATCCGAAGCATACCATCTACAAGTAATCTTTGATTTCGGGAGTACCGCTCGTAACGCCTTTCTATCCCACCTTCTTCTTCAAGTTCATCAAGAGCCTGCAAAAAAGCTCTTACAACATGAGTTGGAGATGTAAATCTCCATTTTCCGCCACCTTCCATTGTTTTCCATTGGTCATACAGATCCAGGGACAATGAATGTGATTGATTTTCACAATGCACCAGCTCATCTTTTCTGGCTATAATAAAACCAAATCCGGGTACTCCCTGTATACATTTATTGGCGGAACTAATCAGAAAATCAATTTGCCAGTCATATATATCCATTGAAATTCCTCCAAAGCTGCTCATGGCGTCTACAATGGTGGTTTTATTGTATTGTTTAGCTAATGCAGTTATTTCACGTACCGGGTTTAAAATACCGGTTGTCGTTTCACAATGAACTATGAACAAATGAGTTATATCGGGTATTTTATCAAGCAGCGTTCTTACATTCTCAATATCAGGCAGGTTAACTTCTGATAAAATATAGGGCTCGTAGGGGATATTCAAAATTTTTGCCATTTGAATTATGCGCATCCCATATACCCCATTTGCAATAATCAACAGTTTACCGTGTGATGGAATTGCAGAACCAATAACCGACTCAACGGCAAACGTCCCGCTACCTTGCATCAAGACAGTAGAATACAGTTCATCCCTGGATGTTGCCAAATGAGTTAACCGGGTTCTTATTTCCTGTACAATATTCAAATTATAATCTTCGTCCCAAGTGCACCAATCCCGAAGCATGGAAGCCTTCACTGTTTTGCTTGTTGATAAAGGACCCGGTGTCAGTAACAGATATGGATTATCCGGTAAATTATTGTTCTCCATTTTTTAATAATTTAAATTGTTTATACTTCTTTTGAAAATAAAAGAATGATAAGAATGTCAAAAAAAGTCCTAAGACTGAAAGCCAAAGACCTGTTCTGATAAAAAAATCAATCCACTTTATGTTGTAATTAAAAAAGTTTTTATAAAAAATAACCCCTAAGCTACCCAAATATCCAAAAGCATCGGAAACATAAATGACAAAACCGACATTGCTAATATATTTAAAGGAAGAAATAAGTCTTTCGTAAAGGAAGGCGTTGAATGGGATATATCCAAGGTAAAGTCCTGTGCCTATAAGTATCATCCATGCTTTTCCTCCAATTAAATGGAAAGAAAACATCAATGTAGAGGCAATAATTAATATAAATCCAGTGAATATGATAAAGAGGATTATATTGAAAGCTTTGTAATTGGAATGTATAAACGTTATGAATGCCAATGAAAGTAACGTGAACAAGGCAACGGGAAGTTCGGCAACAGTAAAAATAGAGGAATCGTTTCCATATCCAAGTGATTTCCATATCTCAACAGAAAAGTTATCACGCAATTCCCTGAAAATCGTCAATACTGTATAAGTAGTTACCAGTAAGACAATTCCCAAATAAAACTTATTTAGAAAAGCTTTCCGTTCTTCTTTGCTCATTGGAAGTCGTTTCGTACGAAGTTTTTCATCATCGATGGTCGGTGGAGGAATACAATCGAGAAAAAAGACCGACACTACCAATGGTATAGCAAAGAGTAAACCCGTAATAAAAGGCATCCCAAATTCACTGAAATGTAAGTCTATAATCACCCATTTACCGACCGACTTTGCAACTCCCGAAGCAATAATAAAACTTGCACTAAGTCCGGCTCCCAGCAATTCTGTCAACCGCCTCCCTTCAAGATAGCTAAAAACAACTCCCCAAATCATCCCTAGAGGAAGGCCATTAATAAACATAAAAATAACATTGTAGGGTTTTGGTACAACCCAGAAAAGCAGAAGTGCAACTTCGGCTATACCGACAAGCACTAAAATATACATTCCTCTTAAACCGGGTTTTAATTCAGATACATATTTTATGCCCAGAAATTTACTTAACGTATACCCGATAACCTGTACTGTTATAAGCCATATTTTATAATCGACACCCAGGATTCTTAATCCATCGAACACTCCCACAACAAATGGTTTTCTGAATGCATACATGCACGAATATGTCAGAAAAGCAGCAAGTGATACTACCAAGGCAAATACCCAATCAGGTTGAGATTTCAACCATTCACTGAGCTTCAGTTTAAGGATGTTCATCATTTAATGAATTAAGTCATGAAATGCATCATCCAGAATATCCAGTGCATGCTCTAATTCAGCCTCTGAAATAATAAGTGCCGGCGACAAATTAATCACATTTCCCTGCGAAACTTTAAAACTTAACCCGTTTTCAAGACAACGATACATAATTTTTTCTGCCTCATCGACTGCTCTTTCTTTTGTATCCAGATCAGTGACAAGCTCAATTCCCCACAGCATACCTATTCCACGTACATCTCCGATTAACGGGTAACGGTCCTTCATTTCCAGTAACCGAACCTGCATGATTTTCCCTAATTCGGTTGCCCGTGTTACTAAATTTTCCTGTTCAATCACCTCTAAAACGGCAAGAGCTGCAGCACTGCCAACAGGTGATTTTTCGTGCGTAAAATGCCCAACAGAATGGTTGGCAACTACATTATATTTTTCGTTGGTAAGGACAGCCGCCATTGGAAAAACTCCGCCTCCCAATCCTTTTCCTAATGTCACAATATCCGGAACAATATCATAATGCTCAAAAGCAAAAAACTTTCCTGTCCGGCCAAGTGCAATCGGAATTTCATCGAGTATTAATGTTACATTAAATTCGTCACACAACTCCCGGACTTTTTTCCAAAACCCGGGTACAGGTATCTGCACATCCGTGTCACGAATTGTTTCTGCAATAAAAGCACCAATATCACCCTCGTTCTCAAAAACATGCCGGATATAAGCGATATATACATCCTGATCAGGATCATTTTTCCAGAGTGATCTATAACTGACCGGTTGAGGGACATGTTCTACACCCGACATTAACGGGCCGGTATCTTTCCTGAAGCACGATTCACCCCCGACTGAAATGGTATCGATTCCTCCCCCGTGAAAAGAACCCCACATCGATACGACTTTGTGTTTTCCGGTTACTATTCGGGATAATTTAAGGGCTATTGAGTTAGCTTCCGAACCGCCGGGAGCAAACAGGACACGGTTTAATCCCGTAATTTTTGTACACAGTTTCTGTGCGAGATCAATAGCCACTGCATTCGTATACCTGCGTGGAGAAAAAGGCAATTTATGCAGCATACTTATCACCGCATCTATGACATGCTCATTTCTGTATCCAACCTGATGAACATTATTTCCATGGAAATCCAGTATTTTTCGCCCGGATTCAGTAATCAGATAGGGGCCTTCACATTCTGCCACAACTTCCATACAAGGGGTCGATAAAGCCTGATGAAGAAACCAGGATGCATCCCTGTCTAATTGTTCGATGGTTTCAGTTTCCAATCCGGCAATCCAATCTTTTCTGATTTCAGTAAGATTAATATCTCCCTCAACTTTCAAAATTCTATCATTCATGTTTACTTATATTAAACTTATTTACTTTTTACAGTGCAAAGAAATAGCATAGGTATTACAAGTGTATTTCATAGTTATTAATTTGATATAAATAGATATATAGATAAATTATTTTTCATATTTTTGCAGCGTCTATAAAATATAAGACAACATTAATTTACTATTAGTAAACATTATGGATAGAAGTGAAATAGGTTTTGTCGGTAAACGGATAAAAGAATTAAGACTCAGCAAGGAATTAAAATTAGTGGATATTGCTATTGAATCATCTATTAGCAAGGGTTTATTATCCCGAATTGAAAATGGACGAACCATACCTTCATTGCCTGTTCTGTTTAATATTATAAATGCCCTGAATGAAAACCCGACAAGTTTTTTTGAGCATTTAAATTATGTATCTAATTCGCCTTTCTATATGCTCCTCAAAAGCAAAGATTATCAACCTATTGAAAAAGAAGATTCTGTTGGTTTCCAATATTATTCTATTATGAGCCACACATTCAGGGATATTACTTTTAATGTAGTATATCTGGAATTAAAGCCTCTGTCTAAACGCGAAATGGTTACAACCGACGGAATGGAGTTTATTTATTTAATTGAAGGTGATATAGATTACAGACTAGGAGATGAAACGATTACGATGAATCAGGGAGACTCTCTGTTTTTCGATGGACGTGTTCCTCATCTCAAAATCAACAAATCAACACAAGTTGCCCGAATACTCGTAATTTACCTATTATTTAACCAATAAAAAAAAAGAATTTTATGTTGCGAAATGTAGAAATGATTGTTTTTGATATGGCCGGAACCACAATAAAAGACAATCACGAAGTTGAAGATTGCTTTTTCGAAGCAGTAAATAAAACGGGATTAATCACTACCCACGATGAAATTAATTCATTAATGGGATGGTCAAAGCTTGCAGTATTTCAAAAGCTCTGGAAAAACCAGTCACCTAATGCTTCAGAAAAAAAACTGTATGAACATATTGATCAATCATATTCTGTTTTCAGGGAAATTCTCGAATCTCATTATCGGAATAGCGAGATACTACCTACCGAAGGATGCTTGGAAATTTTCGAATTTCTTATAAGACAGGACATTAAAATAGCCCTTACAACAGGATTTTATCGTAAAGTAACCGATATCATACTACAAAAGCTTGGCTGGAATGAAAGTGTGAATAAAAATCATACCACTACTAAAATCATTAATGCCTCAATCAGCAGCGATGAAGTAATAGCAGGACGACCTGCTCCTTTTATGATTTTCCGTGCCATGGAACTTTGTAATGTGACTGATGTTAGAAGAATCATAAAAATAGGTGACACACCTTCCGATTTGTTGGAAGGTAAAAATGCAGGGTGCAAATATTCCTTTGGGATCACGAATGGAACCCATACAAAGGAAGAATTAGAAAAATTTGAAAATAATGGATTGGTGGAGAATCTTATGAAATTTAAGGTTCAGCTTGAAACTATTTTATAACGCATTCTCATTTTATAATTTTGTTGATAAGTAAACAATTCATTGTGAACTTAAATGGTGTTTTTTTCGGACTATAAATTTCCTTCTTTTCTGATTTTACGACTATTTTATTCAACACAGACAGAAGATCTAAAAAGGACTATCATATTCTGAACAATTTTTAATTAAATCGTTCCGTATTTTTTAATTCATAATTTTCAATACCCTTTTTCAGATTTTCAGAAATAAAACTTTCAGCAAAAAAAAATTGTTATAGTATTCAAATCAGAAAAAAAATTCTAAGTATTCTTCCGGATGCTTCATTATCTTCGGAAGATATAAGAAGTTATATTGATGCATTTAACAATTTGAAAGGTTCAATTTTAACAATAGAGAGTATGGAAACAAAAACTGAAACAAAAGTCATTATTGTGCAGACTGTTATAAAGGCTCCGGTAAAAAAAGTATGGAAATTATGGTCAGAGCCGAACCACATTATCAATTGGTGCAATGCCTCCGACGATTGGCTCACACCCAAAGCTGAAAACGATTTAAGGGTAGACGGAAAATTCCTGACACGCATGGAGGCCAAAGATGGCAGCTCTGGCTTCGACTTTACCGGGAAATATGAAAAAGTAGAACTGTATAAAGAAATAGATTATGTCATAGACGATGGCCGGAAAGTACAAATCACGTTTGACGGAAATAACAATGAAACAACAGTGAAGGAAAGTTTTGATGCTGAGAACATAAATTCTGTAGACTTTCAAAAAACAGGTTGGCAGGCCATTTTGGACTCTTTTAAAAAATATGTGGAAACCACCATTAGCAAGTCAGAGTTGCATTTTGAAATAGAAATAAATGCGGGTCCCGAAAAAGTTTATAAAACCATGCTCGACGAAAAAACATATTCAATATGGACTTCAGCATTCAATCCTACATCCCGTTTTATGGGTTCCTGGGAGAAAGGGTCTAGAATTATATTTATCGGAACCGATAACGATGGTAAAGTAGGTGGCATGGTCAGTCGGATCCGTGAAAACATTCCCGACAGATATGTCGGCATCGACCACATCGGGGTGATTCAGGGTGATAAAGAAATAACAAGTGGCCCGGAAGCTGAAAAGTGGGCCGGGGTTTCAGAAAACTATACTTTCACCGATACCAACGGAAAAACACTATTATCGGTGGATGCAGGTATAAATGACGAATTTGAAACCTACTTACAGGAGACCTATCCCAAAGCACTCCATATACTGAAAGTAATTTGTGAGAAACAGGTGCCATTGGGTGAAAATATCACATAAAACAGGGATTCATATAACAAGTTATTCGTAGGAGCCTGATGTGTGCCGCAAGTAAGCAATTCAGTAATGGGTTGCTTTTTTACTTTTTTACAACTTCCCTGTTCAAAAGGGCATTATCGGTCTCCGATTAAAATGTTATCTTTGTATTCTGTTTATTGTAAAAAAAAATTGGATGAAAGGAAATAATAATACGGCAGTACTTTTGATCCACTGCCCTGATAAGCCGGGGATATTAGCGGTGGTTACAGAATTCATTAATCAGCACAAAGGAAACATTCTTTATCTGGATCAGTATGTAAACCGCGAAGAGAAAGTATTTTTTATGCGGGTAGAATGGGATTTAAGTGAGTTTGAAATTCCGAGAGATAAGATTGATGAATATTTCGAAACTTTAATTGCCGGTCGTTTCAATATGATATTCCGATTATATTTTGCTGATGTAAAACCACGTATGGCAATTTTCGTATCCAAATTATCTCATTGCCTCTACGATCTTCTCGCACGTTATTCTGCCGATGACTGGAATGTTGAGATTCCACTTATTATCAGCAATCACCCCGACATGGAGGCTGTGGCAAACCGTTTCGGCATTGAATATCATTATTTCCCCATTACAAAAGAAAATAAAGTTGCACAGGAAATCGAGCAAATGGCCTTACTTAAGAAGCACAAAATAACATTTTGTGTTCTCGCACGGTATATGCAGATACTTTCCGCGGATTTCATCAACCAGTATCCGGATAAAATCATAAACATACATCATTCTTTTTTACCTGCTTTTGCCGGCGCCAGACCATACCATGCGGCACACGAACGGGGCGTAAAAGTCATCGGTGCTACCAGCCATTATGTAACCAATGAACTGGATGCCGGTCCGATCATAGGGCAGGATGTGGTTCGTATTTCACACAAAGACAATGTTGATGATTTAATAAAAAAAGGGCGCGATCTTGAAAAAATCGTTCTTTCGCATGCCGTAGAAAAACATATCGAACGAAAAATCCTGGCTTATAAAAACCGGACCATCGTATTTCAATAAGCTTACAGGCTGTTCTTGTATCATTTCATTACCATGATTCAAACTACCCGGCAATAAAATCAATTCATATTCTTTGTCTTCTGTCTTTGATCTTTTGTCTTGATTCTTTGTTCTTTGTTCTATATTCTCAGTTCATAATTAAAATTCAATGGAAGTAACACGATTATTTGATATACTGGATAATTATCTGATAAAATATCCGGATCAGGATACAGCTCTGGCCTGTAAACGTGATGGTGTATGGTTAAAATTCAGCATACAGGAATATGTTGAACTGACCAACAACATCAGTTATGGCATGCTGGAACTCGGTATTGCTCCCGGTGATAAGATCGGAATTGTCAGCAGTAACCGTCCCGAATGGAACATGATTGATTTTGCTACCATGCAAATCGGAGCTATCTCCATTCCCATTTATCCAACCATCACCCAGAATGATTACAGCCATATCCTGAATCATGCTGAAATGAAGATGATTTTTATTGAAGGGAAAGAATTACGAAATAAATTGAAACCTATCTTACCCGAAGTTAAAACACTGAAAGAGATATTTACCTTTGTTGATCAGGGAGAAGAATTCAGCTACCTTGAAAAATTGATAGAACTCGGAAAAGCACACCCACAACCCGATAAACTCGCCAAATTAAAAGCTGCTGTTCAACCAAACGATTTAGCCACCATCATATACACATCGGGTACAACCGGTAACCCGAAAGGAGTTATGCTCTCACACAGCAACATCCTGACCAATATAAAAAAGTTATCGGTCATACCCTCCAAATGGAATAACAAAGCACTGAGCTTCCTTCCGCTGTGCCATGCCTATGAGCGCATGCTGGTATACCTGTATCAATATTTAGGAATGTCGGTTTATTATGCTGAAAGTTTAGGTACCATTGCCGAAAACATAAAAGAGATAAAGCCCACCATGATGTCGTGCGTCCCACGCTTGCTCGAAAAAATATATGATAAACTGTATCTCTCAGGAAAGAAATTGCCAGTAGTCAGTAAAATAATGTATTATTGGGCATTTAATCTGGCAACAAAATTCCAACTGGAAGACAGGGGTTGGTGGTACAATGTACAATACCAACTGGCAGACAAACTTATTTATTCAAAATGGAGAACAGCCATAGGAGGTAATTTCGACATTGTCGTATCCGGAGGTTCGGCTATACAACCACACATAGCCTCTTTTTTCTCTGCAATTGGCATGCCCGTATTCGAAGGTTACGGCCTCAGTGAAACCTCTCCGGTTATTGCCGTCAGTCAACGGGTAAAGAATGGCAGGAAGTTTGGTACGGTAGGCTTACCACTCGATGGTGTAGAAGTAAAACTGGGTGATAGGGATGAAATCATGTGTAGGGGTCATAATGTGATGCTGGGGTATTACAAAGATCCCGAATTGACGGCACAGGTCATTGATGCTGAGGGTTGGTTTCATACCGGCGACACCGGTAAGTTCACCCCCGAAGGGCAACTCACGATAACCGGCCGGTTAAAAAGCATTTTTAAAACCTCGTTCGGGAAATATGTCAACCCGCAAGCAATTGAATCGAAATTTACTGAATCACCATTCATTGAAAATATGATTGTACTGGGAGAAAATAAAAAATTTGCAGGAGCATTGATCTCCCCTGATTTTGTGTATTTAAAAACCTGGTGTAAAAAACATAAAATCAAGTATACTGACAATGCCGAAATGATTGAACACCCGTTGGTCGCAAAAAGGATACAGGAAGAAGTAAAACGATACAATCAATTCTTTGGTGATTTCGAACAAATAAAACGGTATCTGCTGGTTTCGGAAGAATGGACACCGGCATTGGATTTCCTTTCACCGACACTCAAAATCAAACGGGATGTCATAGAGAAGTTCTATGCCGATAAAATTGAGAAGATATTTCAATAAATAATATTGAACATCAACAAAAAAAAACTCATTGAACAAATCAATGAGTTTTTTTAGTTTGAGTTCACATATAGTACTTCATAATTTCCATCAATTTCATAGCAGGTTCTCTTATTTCTATTGCCTTGCTGTTTAAATAACCTTCTGCATCTTTTACATTCAGGGCTTTAATTGCAACATAATAAGGCGACAGAATAATATCTAATCCTTTTTCTTCAAAGATGGATAGCAACCAATTACCATACCCTAGTTTAGTTACTATTGCTCCAAACCGCCACCAGTCATCCCTGGTATTTTCAGGTAAAGTACTGTCAATTTTCGATAAGGCATTCAGAAAAGATTCATTTGCATTCCCTTCATTTCGCTTATACAAGTCAAACAAGGATTTATTTAACCAATAACTATCATTTGTATCATTTTCATCATCAATTGAATTGAATAATTCTTCCGCTACATTCATTCTATTCAATTTATCTCTGTATAAAAATATCAAATTTAGTTTTGGATATAATGACTTTTCGTTAATTACTAATGCTTTTTTGTAAGATCGTTCTGCTTTCTTATAATCAATCAAATTATCCAGATACAGATTACCTAACGCATTAAAATAGTCTTCATCCATGCCATTCAATTTTATAGCTTGATTATAAGCTTTTTCTGCTTCTTCATATTTACTCAAATCAGCCTGATATAATACTCCCAATGAAAACCAAACAAGATCGTATTTAGGATTAAAAAATACAGCTTGTTTATAGGCTATTTCAGCATCTTCAAATCTATGTAATCCAAATTGATATAAAGCCCCTAAATAGCCCCAATAAATTGCATTTTTTTGATCTAATGAAATTGCATTTTTGTATTGTTTCTCAGCTTCTATTAAATTTCCGGACCTAAAATGATACAATTGCCCTAATTTATAAAAGTATTCAGATTTTGTATTATCTATTGAAATTGCTAGCATGAAAATTTTTTCAGCCTCATCATACTTTTCTAATTCTAAATATAAATCTCCTAAAGCATTCCTGTAATCTGCATTATTTTCATCCAATAAAACAGCTTTTTGGTAAGCAGCTTCAGCATTTGTATTATTTTTCAGATCATATTGATATAAGTTTCCTAAATTACACCAATAAGAAGCATTTTTCCCATCCAAAGAAATTGCCTGTTTATAATACTCCTCTGACTTCTTATATTTATTCAAATTATGATGATACAGAAACCCTAATAAAAACAATGAATATGAATCATTACTATTTAATTCAATCGCTTTTTTTAAATATTCTTCTGCATTTGGATAATCTTTTATAAACACAGAGTTCATTCCCATCATTCTAATAACCTGTGCATTAAGCGTTTTATTCCCTGAAGTCATTTCAACTAATTCATTTAATAGATTTCTCGCTTGCTGATAATTTTTATTAGAATTATCCAACATAATTTGGTTCATTCTTGTTTCTATTTCTTCTTTTAAAAATTCAGAAGGGATATCAAACTTTTTAAATATATCAGAATCTTCTTTAGCAAACTCTTTCAACTCATTGAATGATTTCTCTCGTAATTGAGTACATAATTTTTCATCTTTAACCACCTCAGCGAGAGCCAAACTATAAGTAACATGGTCGATGCATGTAGATTTACTTTTTAGCCTGTTTTGGGCGACGATTGGTATTTCCTCACCATAAAAACTCTCCAGGAATTTTGACAGGCAATAAAGTTCTTTTTTCTGGCGACGGCTGCTTCTACGCATTAAAAACCAGATATTAAAGAACCGTTCACTTATCTGGTAGGCTTTTCCTTTGGCCTGATACGCATCTATCTTTTCTATCCATCCTACTTCCACCAATCTTTTCAACTGTGGAGAAAGCTGACTGTTTTCATAATGAGAAGCCTCTCTTAATTGTTCTATATTAATTGGATCCCAATGTAAAGCTATCGCATCTACAATTACCTGCATTTGTATGGAAAGCTCCTCGAATCTTGCTTTATATAACGGAGTAATTTCATCTAACAATGCTTCAAGATCATCATTAATTTCAGTTGAGAAACCTTTAATTATTAACCTGAAAAGCATTACTGCCGTTCTTGGATTTCCACCGGTTAATTGGTGTAATGTTTTTATTCGCCCTACTTCTTTTTCAATCAATGGAATCACGTCTTCACTTTGGGTTAGTTTTGCCAAATTAATTAAGATCTCCTTTAATTCTTCGAAAGAAAGTTTTTTTAAATAATAGATCTGAAACGCATCGTAAAACGGCGCACCATAATCTGAAGTATCTTCTATTGCAACTGCACTTGCCCCGATTAAAACCGGTGCACCATTTTGCATAAGCAATGCACGCAATGTATGTTGTTCTGATTTTTCGAGTCTATCGAATATTAGATTCATATTGTCAATTAACAGTATGGGTCGTCTTGCTAATGACGAAGTAAAAGATTTCAAAAATTTAAAAGCTTCACCAGCAAGCTCTTCATTATTCTTTATCTTCTCTAATTCCTTTACTTTAATGTCAATTTTCAGAACCTCTTGATGCAATTTTTCAACCTCTAAAGTATCTGCTAAAGCATCAAGACTGTTCAACCAAAACTCAGCAAGGTTTTTTAGATTATATTGTTCTTCCGGAAAAAGCAATGGAATATATTGTTGATTATAATCAGCTTTACGGAGTTCTACTTCAATGCGTTTAAGCATGGTAGTTTTCCCCATTCCTCGTTGAGCAATTATCAAATAATGTTGTGGAATACTGTTTGCTTTTTCTTTTTTAAGTTTGTCAATCAAAAAATCAAACAGCTTTGTACGGACTACGAATAAATCCTCTACATCACTATCACTTATTCGTTGAGGATTATATAATCCTATCTGGCTTAAAGATAATTTTTTTTTCATATTATTATTTCACAAATCGGTTATACCAAAAATCTCTTAATAATGGAGAACGAAAGACATAGCTAGCATCTTTTTTTAGAATCAAATACCCATCATTCTGTAGCATTTGAAGTAATTTACTCAACACAATATCAGTTTTGTCTTCGTCATTAATTTTTGCAAATAACAAACTAAATAAAACAGTTCTTCCTGCCCCTTCCTTTGATCTTGAAAGGTTTTTTAAAACGGGTCGAGCATAAATTTCATATTCGCCATATTCGTTCAATCTTTCATCCCATGTATTCAGATGCCCTTCTGAAATTAATTGAATATAGGCCTCATTTATCGTATCAATTGAAGTTGTCCTTTCCTGTACCTGAATTAATTGATTAACATTTGAAAACAACACCTGAATAAAGTAAGGCAAATTCCATCCGAGTAATTGCAACATGTAATTAATATCTTCTTCTGTAAACAAGACTTCCTCACTAAGCGCTAACTCTTCAATAAATTTACAGGCTTCAATTTGATTATATTCATCAATTTTAAATTTGCTTACATCATTCAAAGCATAACTTAAATTATGCATACTGGTAAAATTCTCGATTCCTATTGAACTGCAAAACACCCAACGAATTTTTGTCCCCGAAACCTGACGAAAACTTCTCAACCAATTAAGAAAGAACTCAACATCCTGTTTCCCATTTTCGTTTTTAAGTAGCCTATTGAGTAAAATCGTCAATTCATCTACCATGATTAATGTATCTTCCTCATGATTTAACAATCCTTTAAGTTTTTGATATACATCAATTTTTGCACGGCTCCACACTACAGAGACTTTCGCTTCTCCTAATCCAATACTTGGTTTTATACTTTCTAAAATTTGACCGAATAGTTTTCCTGCTTTCGACATTGAGCTCTGCCACCAGTTAGCCGCTTGAAGCTTTTCAATCAACAAGTTTACAAAGCCAATTTCTGAACTTACTTCTTCCAAATTGATTTCAAGCGTATTCCAGCTTTCTTTTTTTGCTTTTTCAAGCAACTTCTTTGCAAAAGAGGATTTACCAACTCTACGGGGTGCTGAAAGTATTAACGAATTTCCCTTTAATACTTTCGACCATGCAGAACTTAATTCTTTTTCTCGTCCATAAAAGTTTTCTCCTTCAACCGGAGAACCTGTAATGTTATTTATTTTCATAGGTCAACTATATTTTCAGCAAATATATATACAATTATGTATATATGCAATTTTGTATATATTATTTCAACAGACATACTCAATTTTAAGATAAATTGTATTATTGTTTGTGTTTTTATTTCCTTATTCAAATTCAAATTAGTTATTCGTATCTTTGCACTGTGAATAAACGGTACTTTCTCTATTTTTCGTATAAAGGCACAGCCTATCACGGCTGGCAATATCAACCAAACGGCATTTCGGTACAGGAAGTACTGACCAAATCGTTGTGTACCATTCTTAGAGCTGATATCGAATTGACAGGTGCCGGTCGCACCGACACAGGAGTTCATGCGAGGCTCATGGTGGCACATTTTGACTATGAAGGTACCTTTCCTTCAGAATTTGATTTAGTTGCGAAATTGAACAGCTTTTTACCGATAGACATTGCAGTTCTTAAAATTGTAGAAGTCCAACCCGATGCACATGCACGTTTCGATGCTATTTCGAGAAAGTATGAATACCATGTCGTATTACAGAAATCTGTTTTCAAAAACGAGCTGGCAGCAAGATTAAGAAATAATCTCAACTTCGAAGCCATGAATGCTGCGGCGAACACGTTGAAAGATTTCCATGATTTCACCAGCTTTAGTAAAGTACACACCGATGTAAAAACAAATAACTGCAGGATCTCCATTGCCGAATGGAATCAAATGAATGATGAATGGATATTCACCATTCAGGCTGACCGTTTTTTACGTAACATGGTAAGGTCTATCGTTGGAACCCTATTTGAAGTCGGACGTGGTAAAATGACGATTGATGAATTTGAAGATGTTATTACAGCAAAGGACCGCTGTAAAGCCGGAGTCTCTGTTCCTGCCCAGGGGTTGTATTTAGTGGATATACAATATCCTGACAGTATTTTTAAAATTGTAAATTGTAAATCACTATTTTCTACAGTTCTTTAAATAGTAAATTGTAAATGAATAAATTGTAAATGATTATGTGGTTATTTCTTGCTTTTGTCTCTGCTATTTTATTAGGATCGTATGAAGTTTTCAAAAAAGTTTCGTTAGAAAAGAATGCTGTCATACCGGTTATTTTAGTTTCTATCTTATTTTCCTGTCTGATACTTACTCCCTTCTTACTCATTTCAGAATTGTACCCCGATGTGCTTAAAGGTGGTATTTTCTTTGTTCCCCGGGTCGATTTTCATACACATCTCTTATTTATATTAAAAGCGGTTATCGTCCTGACATCCTGGCTTTTTGCTTATTTTGCATTAAAACATTTGCCTATATCACTGGCATCCCCCATCAAAGCCACTCAACCGGTATGGACGGTAGTTGGTGCCATGCTTATTTTTGGAGAAAAGCTGAATGGATTTCAGGCTGCCGGCGTTGGATTAACGTTGGTGTCATTTTTCATGTTTTCGGTAGTTGGAAAAAAAGAAGGCATTTCATTCAAAACCAACAAATGGTTCTGGTATATCATCCTGGCAACCATGACAGGTGCGTTAAGTGGATTATACGATAAATACCTGATGAATAAATTTGATGCCATGTCGGTACAGGTTTATTATACCTTTTACCAGGCTATCATCATGGGAATCATCACCTTGTTTTTATGGGCGCCAACGCGTGGAAAGACAACCCCTTTCAAATTCAAATGGGCCATTGCATTCATATCGATCTTCCTTGTGATAGCCGATTTTGTTTATTTCTATGCGTTGTCATTACCCGGATCAATGATATCAGTCGTCTCCACCATTCGGCGTTCGGGAGTAATTGTACCCTTTTTCTACGGAGCCTTTATCATGCACGATAAAAACATACGACTTAAAGTTGTTGATTTACTTGGTGTGCTTATCGGTATGCTCTTATTATATTTCGGATCAAAATAACAGAATGATTAATTCAACATATATACCTATAATCTAGATATTTATAGATAGGAATAAAAAATTAAATATCATTTTCACTACTTATAAAATAATATCCGTAGAAATTCTTTGATATTTAAATTGAAATGAGTACTTTTGCAAGCCGAAATAACAACATCGAAAAAATAAATTAAAACTTAAAGATATGAAAAGCGGAATCCATCCAGAAAATTATCGTCCGGTAGCATTTAAAGATATGTCGAACGGTGACACCTTTATTTCTCGTTCAACCGTAAACACTAAGGAAACTATCGATATTGATGGTGTAACTTATCCTGTAGTAAAAATGGAAATCTCGAGTTCATCACATCCATTTTACACCGGTAAATCGAAATTGGTGGATACAGCAGGACGTGTTGATAAATTTATGACCCGCTATGCAAAACGCATAGAAAGCAAGAAATAAGGTTATAAAATAAACATATAAAAAAAGCCCCGTGCAAAATGCATGGGGCTTTTTTATATGTTTTAGAAGCAGCCTTTCTACTTCGATTCTTTAGTTTGATCATCCACCTGTTTGAAGCAACCTTTTAAACGTTGGAACTTCAACAAACACAATACTTAAAATTACTATACATATTTAAAATCAGCATATTAAAATGATTTCAAAGCAACAATTTTAGTTCCGTTGCCAGATTTTTCCTTTCAGTCCAAACGAAATATTTTTATCAGACACATAAGGAGCAATTACTTTCCGGTCAGCTTCACTGATGAAATCGAGGGTATTATTTTTTGCCAGAATAGATTGGTCTTTATCCGAAAAGCTTAAAGTCACAAAACTTAAATCCATCAGATTTCTAACCCATAGCAAATCAACTTTTCCTTCAGGAATTTTATTGATATCGACCCATTCAATTGCAGACGGCATATTGAACCGTAGAGGGATTGAATTCCAGGCAGTATCATAGAATTCGATAGTCGACATACATACCGGGGCACAAACAGTCCGGATAATCCCGATAATAACCGTACTGTCCGCCTGATTAAGAATTTTCATTTCGAATGTTGAACTGGGGGTATTCTTTACAGTAATATGTTGATTCAAAGTATCATATTTCAGCAGATAGGCCTGATGCTTAAAAATGTTCGCTATACTGTCGCCCTGACCTGCTTTGTGATACTCGAGCAATTCCAATCTGTTTTGTTTGGACATGGTCGGATTGAGAATGTCAGGCATATTTACATACCACTTTTCAATGGTTTGTGCCATAGAGCCCACTGAAATAAATAAAAGACAGGCTAATAGGAGTCTCTTATTTTTTGGGAGTCGATATTTCTTCATTTATATTCTTGTTTTTTGTACCTGTTAATAAGTGCCAATAGTAACCGAACAAATCTTTTACACTGACAAAATCTTCTTTGTAAATAAAACCTACACCCTGTGTTTGTGTGGCCGTACGCAGTTGATACCTGTCAATGGTATGGTTATACGCTTTAAATCTTAATTTACCCGATTCAGTCAGCAAATATTGAAAATCCACATCACTGATAAAACGGTTGGTATTGGTTGTCAGGATATCATTCCTGTATCCCAGATTACCATTAACAATCCAGTGGTTGTTAGGCTGATACATCACCTGTGCCTGATAATCACTACTCAATTGATCTGTTTTCCGGTAATCGAATCCTATCGAAAAGTTATTGCTTTTTGACATTTGCGATATCCAATTATTCAGCTGGGCACTTAAAGTGGATGTTGCAAACGAGAGCGCCTCATTGGTTCCCAGATTTGAGGTGGATGCTGTCCTCATATAATCAGGAGTATAGAACCTGTTAAACACCAACAGATAGAGAATTTGACGGTTCATCATTTCATCGGTATTTATCGCATTCCGAACCAACTGTTTCACTCCTTCGTCGCTTTGAGGTAGCGTGATATCAAAATTAATAGTCGGTTTCATCAAATTATCCTTCAGTTTCAAAACACAATTCACCGGAACACTAGTGCGCATACTACCGAGTTGACTGACGTCGATTAAGTCCTTTAGCGAGGCGGTAAGTGGATAAAATGCCTGTATATTTACCTGTGCGCTCCGTGGATTGCCAGTCCATGAAAGAGTACTTCCCTGATCTATTTTAAACTCTTTACGTATCAAATTCTGCAGTGTAAATAAATAATATCCGGAATTAATGGTATACGTCCCATAAAGTTTCAAATCGTTGAATGTGTCAAATTCGACCCTCAAATTGCCATTCCCCGTTCCCGATATCATATCACCTCCTTTAGGATCAACAATCAGTTCCATTTCAGCATTTGGATTCACTTCGATCTGTAAATTTACTTTTACATTCATATCAGTGCCCATTGATTTGCGGGGAGTAGCGTTGTTTTTAGTATTAAGATTTTGCTTATTTACAAAATTAATGAAAGTATTGTTTGATGCCTTCGATGTACCACCCATCTGGATGAAACATTTGGTCTGAGGTTGTGATATCGCATTTACCTGAATATTCGCTTCTTTATCGTCTCCGAAGATATGAACCGAACCGTTGGCATATGCTTTTCCAAAAATATAATCGTTATCCTCTGCCTGAGTGTTTAATGCAAGTATATTTTTACCGGCAATACGGGCATCAAATTTCATGTGTTGAAAAAAACCGTTATGCGTAAGTACGGCATTTAATGAAGCAGGATTTCTTTCCTGATCATAAATCTTTATGTTTCTGAACTCAATAGTTTTTAGTGATAAGTGAACGGAATCATCCAGAAAGTAAGTTGTCTTCAGCATTTTTACTGATGCCTGTCCTTTTTTCAACAAGACATCCCCATCAAAACTGATACCATGTTTTAAGGCTCCGAACATGCGGACATTTCCATAAATCCCCCCTTTTAAATTTTGCACAACACTTTCAAGATAAGGAGTTAAAAACTCGATACTGAAATTACGCGGTTTAAAATACACATTAAGAGTATCATTTTTGGGAGTATACACTCCATTCGCTACTAAAATCGTGTCATTTTTTGCATCAACAAACAATCCATGAGCCAATAACTGATTATTCGGTTTGTCCCAATTGGAAGAAATATGGCCGTTACCCAGCACTTTATGATTCAAACTTAAAGCCGAAACGTCAATATCGGCTTGAAATACAGGCTGATATAACACGCTAAGCAAAGATGCTTTTCCTGTAACCATACCTCCAATACTGATTCCTTTCAACTTTAAAAGTCCCATTACAAAATCAAGATCCAGTTTATTCATAACCAGGTTTAAACTATCGTGTTGATTTTTTGAAGCAACGCCATTAATATGAATAAACTGGCTGTGATTATCGAATATAAAATTATGAATATGAATCGTACTGTCTGCTTTAAAATCTATTTTACAGGGATGTATATTCCACGTTGAATCCGAAATAATAATCAGCGAGGGAAGTACTGACAATTGTGCGGTAGTTTTACCCGATTCTGATTTAAACTTTGTAATGGTATTTAGTTCTCCGGCATTGGTGATTTGCTGGGCATTTTGCCAGCCCAAATGGGTAATTACCGAATCTTTAGCCGCTGATGCAGTCATAAAGACATTTTGCACCCCATCTTTTCCCTGAAGCTGAGCTCTTGTGGTTAATTGAATCTGTTGATTTGGATTATCAAAATGGAAAGTGACATTATCAAGTTCTTGTTTGCTTGTTTTAAATCTCGGAATGTTGGCAGAGACATCAATTTTGTTTGTATTTTCATCGATGTACCCCTTAATCGTCGAAACGCCTTCAAATACATAGGGTAAAACAAGTATTTCGGATATTTTGCTTGTATTTTCAATTTTAAGATCAATATCAATGTGATTCGGGAATTTATCGTTTACTATCTTTTTATTGAAATTTGCCAGCGAAGGTAAATATTTTTGAACAATCTTATTAATGGATTGGAAAACTGTGCTGTATTTAAAATTACCACTGAACGCACCGTTTATATAGTCGGATACAATGCTGAAATTGGTGTATTCACCTTCTATGCGTGAAACAAGTTGAATATTATCGACAGTTAATGTTTTATTCAGGTTGGTAAACCGGATACTGTCAAAGCGGATAAATCCATTGATATTATCCAGCGAATTTCCCACCATATTGGTTTTTCCATTAAAGGAAATCAAAGCACCCGGATAGGTATCAATCAGCTTTAATGCATTCAAGTTGGCTTTTAAAACCGTCATGCTGAAGTCGTAAACGGGCAATTTCTGAGTCAGGTCTATTTTCCCTTCAAAATGAGCGTCAAGATTTTGATCTTTTAAATCCACCTTCCCATTAAAACCTTTCCCATCGTATTTTCCACTCAACAGAACATCGCGGTAGGAATACTTTTTAAATTGGAATTCTGAAACTTTACCCTTGACAGTTCCCTGAAATTTAGCATTCTCTTTTTTATTTCCAATGGTATTTAAATTGAACGATACTTTCCCAAGTTGTGTATTACTCAGCAATTTCCCCAACTGAAGATTTTCTGATTTTATGGTACCGTTGTAAGTCATATCTCTTAAATCATGTTCAAATTTGAGCAATATATCCGACGAGATACTGCCAACATTTGTATTAAGATTACCAAACACCACTAAATTGTTTAAAAATCCGGTAATATTTCCTTTATACCGGATCAGCCCCAGCTGATTGACTTCTTTTGGAATCACAAAAGGTTTATTCGTCATCTCCGAGATAAAATCCTGAACGTCTGCTTTTTCGAATTGCAGATTTTTAATCTGACCATAAATAAATACTTCCCTTAAATCCGGCAAGCCATTTACATCCAGATCAGTATTCAACAAAAAGGATTTTCCATACTTGATTTGCATATTTTGGAAATGCAGACTTGAGATTCTACCGGTAATCAATCCTTTTAAAGATGCCGTTCCTTTTACATTTTTAAAATCAGGGACGAATGCTTTCAGATCGGCAAAAGCAACATACGACGAACTTATAGGTGCATTCCATCTAACTTTTTCAAAAAACCGTTTAAAATCACCCAGACTATCGTATTTTAAATGTACATCCTGTAAATGCAATTGTGAATTTGGTAGCTTTACATTAAAAAAAGGAATACTGACTCCTTTTTTAGACCCGAATATCTGAGTTTTTATATCTGTAAAAACCAGTCCGGAATGCTCAACACCACTTAAACTCAGTATACGGGCACTTAAGGTATCTTTATTCAAAATATTTATAGCAATATTCGCATTTAGCTGAGTAAACTTCAGTCGGTTACCATTAAATACATTTCTGGGGAGAGGTTTAAGCTCCTTTAAATTAACAAAGTCGAATGAGGAATGAGTAAGTTTAAACCGTTTAATCATGTACTCAACCCGGGTGGTATCTTTGGATGGAGCTTGTTTAAATGCTTTGATTACGAAATCGAAATTGGAATGACCTTTTTTATCAATAATAATATTACCATAAAAATGGTCTAATTCAGCCGAAGTAATGATAATTTTTCCGTGGAAGAATTCCCAGAATTTGAAATGAACATCAGCCTGGCTCACAAACAACAGCGTGTCTTTTTGCTGATCCTCGACATATAAATTCTTTATAGAGATATCATTAAACAGAACATAACTGATTTTGCCTACAGTAACTTTTGAATGAAGTTTTTGCGAAAGTTCATAAACGACCGCTTTGTATATAAACTGTTGCATTCTGCCGGTTTGAAGCAGCATAAAAACCAGCATGAGAAATAAAATTATTCCGTCAACACTATAACCTAATATATTACTTCTTTTTTTTATACCTTTGGACTTTATTACGCAAAAGTAAAGAATAAATCATGAATTCCACAAGGAAAGCCTGATAAGAATTTACATTTCACATAAAAATACAGCTCTTTAGTGGAATTCACTCTATCGAATCCACAAGTTCATTTATAGATCAACATTACACTTTTTAAAATAATGAATAAAACAATCATATTAGGGATCGAATCATCCTGTGATGACACCTCTGCTTCGGTTATCCGCGACGGCATTATGTTGTCGAATGTAATTGCCAGTCAGGCAGTCCATGCCAGTTTTGGTGGAGTAGTACCCGAATTGGCATCACGGGCCCATCAACTCAATATTATTCCGGTAGTACATGAAGCCTTGAAACGGGCAGGAATTGACAAGTCAGAACTCAGTGCCATTGCCTTTACCCGTGGTCCGGGATTATTGGGCTCACTGCTGGTTGGGACCTCATTCGCCAAAGGACTGGCTCAATCACTTAACATTCCGCTCATTGATGTAAATCATTTACAGGCTCATGTGCTGGCTCACTTTATCAGTGAAGGAAAGCCGGACGAACACAGACCGGAATTTCCGTTCTTGTGTTTACTCGTTTCGGGTGGCAATTCTCAAATTGTACTGGTAAAAGCATATGACAATATGGAAGTTATTGGACAAACCATCGACGATGCAGCCGGTGAAGCCTTTGATAAGTGTGCCAAAGTAATGGGATTGCCTTATCCCGGCGGACCCCATATCGACCGACTGGCAAAACAAGGAAATCCGAAAGCCTTTACATTAAACAAACCACATATCCCGGGGTACAATTATAGCTTCAGCGGACTTAAAACATCCTTTTTATATTTATTACGAGATAAAATAAAAGAGAACCCAAATTTCGTAGAAGAAAACCTGAACGACCTCTGTGCCACCATTCAGGCAACCGTGGTTGAAATTCTTATGGATAAGCTTCGTAAGGCTGCTGTCGATTTAAACATACGTCATATTGCCGTTGCAGGGGGAGTTTCTGCAAATTCGGCATTGCGACAGTCATTTCTCGATCACGGATTAAAATATGGTTGGGAAGTGTATATTCCTCCGTTCGCCTTTACTACGGATAATGCTGCCATGATTGCCATCACCGGCAATTTCAAGTATCAGCATGCTGACTTTTGTTCCATTGATCAGGTTCCTTATGCACGCGTATCAAATCAATTCTAAATGAAACTGCCTTCATTCAACTTTCCTGAAAAGCTATTACCCTATAAAGGGGTCATTATTTTTTTCGTTGTTTTAATGGGGGCAAATCTTTTCTGGAAATACAATATCATGGGCGATGATTCCATGAAAGTCGATTCAATGGTCACCATCTGGGGTATGGATATCTCTGCCCCATTCACCTGGATGGCTCTTCATGTTGCCCGGGTAACAACTTTTATCCTTCACTCTTTCGGTTCGACCGTTGTTTTAGAACACTCCAATGTGATCAGGTACCCAAACGGAAATTCCGTGCTGGTCATCTGGGCCTGTACGGGTATCAAACAGGCATACATAACCTTTTGCATTCTTGCTTTTGCACGTGGACCCCTAATAAAAAAAATATGGTTCATTCCGTTAAGCCTGATTGTTGTCTATGCCTTTAATATTTTCAGAATCACTTTTATTGTTGCCTGCATTGAAAATCATCCCGACTGGTTTGACTTTTTGCACTTATATGCATTTAAATATGTCTTTTACGGAATAATATTCCTAATGTGGGTGTGGTGGGAAGAGAAGATTGTTGGAATAAAGGAAATAAAAAAGAGTGTTCAAGTATAAATTTGCAATTTATAATTATCTCACTCCTATCTATTAATTAGAAAAACTTTCTTTCTTTTTATAGCTTTCTTTTTTTACATTCAAGTCTGAAAGTGCACTCTTTTGACAAGCCACTCATTTTGCAACAGTGACCAAAAGAGCAGAATTCAATGGTGGAGTATTAAAATTAATGTTTGCTTCCATGGCGTAGTGATCGGAAAGATTTGATGATCGACTTCCTATTTTAGTATAGAAAGTCTGAACTTTGCGTTCGATATGATCAATCCATTTCTCATTGCGTACGAGAATATAATCTATCAGACTCTTCTTCCCCATAGCATTCCGCGCTAATGTATTGTTTAGTTCATCGTAAGTAACCTTTATATCACCGCTTATCTCTCCATTATTGGCACCAAGGGTCTTGAGCATAAGTTGATAGTTCTGATGATCATTCATATCAATATTAAAATCACCACAAATCAGTTGGGGAATATTCGGGTTGAAATATTGGTTCAGCAGATGATCTTTTATTTCACTACATTGCTTTTCACGTATTAAATGTGAATTATCAGCCTGAAGATGAGTAGTCAACAATTGAAAAGTAGAACCGTGAAAATCTCCCTGAAAAAGAACAGCTCCTTTTCGGGCAATGATATCGAATCCCCTGCTAATGCTGAATTTTATCTTACCCAGTTGTGTCAGTGGAATCTTACTGACCACCCATAACCCGCTGTTTGTACGAAAAGGATAAAGCGATTTATTTGCCGGTCCGTACTGATAGGGATATTCTTTAGCCAGTCGTTTAGCCAGGATATCCCTGCATTTGCTGCTAAAAGCCTCCTGAAATACAATAATCTGATAATCGGAGTATTCCAGTTTATCGGCTATTACTTTTGCACGTTTGGCATTGCTGTTAAACAAGCTGATATAAGGCAGCATGTAAATGTTCCAACTCAGGATTTTTAGAGAGCCGGGAGTTACACTTGTTTTTTCAATATACGGAGGTGTCTGACCTTTGATTTCAATCGTGTTTAGCAACATAACAAATAAAATTAATAATATAGTTTTGAACATAAAGTATGCCATATTAGTTTAGTGCAAACTAACAATATTTGCTTTACAACAGGATTACGACAGTATGACTAAGTGATTAAAAAACTTAGCACGCTATATAGCAATGTATTAATTCAAATGTTTGAATTGTATTTTTAAAATTTAAATGAGAATTATATCTACACAAATTTATAGTGCGAAGATAAAATTGAATTTCAAATGTGGTTAATACGGCAGGATGACTGACTATTTGTTATAACTCAATAATTTTTAGAAAGTTCAGGAAAGAAAACTTTTAAAAATACCGGACAATGACAAATCGCAACGATTTAAAATGCAACAGAGGGGTTCTGAATCTTACAAACTGGGAATTAAATAAAATGATTATCCGCAAAAACTTCTTAACCATCAATAAATTAATTAGGTTATTTCATTTGGAGTAACGGATTTATCTCAAAAAAAAGTGGATCATCAAATTTTATTTTTATATTTGTATTACGAATACATTTCTAACTCTGAACGGTTTTCGATTGGTTTTGGATTGGTTTTGGATCCGTAGCTATCCCGATATATCAGTCACTTAACAATCACTTATTCGCGCTATATATGCCATATACCTATAAAGGTATATGGCATATATTTTGGAAATATATGAATGAACTCTGGTTACCAAAACCAATCCAAAACCAATCCAAAACCAATCCAAAACCAATTGTAAACCAATAACGAAATGGAATGTCAAGATAAACACTTGCGAACTAGAATACGAAAGTAGTAGAAGTTTAAATATTAAATAATGGATTTTATTGAGTTATTGAGTCTTTTTGATGAGGAGTCTTTGCGGATAATCATATTAAACAATTCAAATCTGATTGGAAATTAATAAAAATAACAATTCCCAATATAGAAAGTAAATAAAACGTTTTATATTGAAACATGAAATTACAAGCTGCGAAATGCTATTTATAGGATGTTTATAAAATGGATGTCAACAATCACATGTAGAAAACCGACGATTCTATATCCAATTAAACTTATAACATAAAACTACCGACAATTAATATTCCTTGCTCTTCTCACCTCTTAAAACCCTTAATCCACTCATGGCAAGGGCTTCCATTTCATCTTCACCCGGATAGACAACAACTTTAGCCATAAGAGAAATCATTGATTTAATATAATCCACGATTAAATGACTGTGAGCAATACCACCGGTCAGAATTACGGCATCTGCTTCTCCTTTCAGGACAGCCAGCATGGCACCTATTTCTTTTCCAACATTGTAAGCCATGGCATATAGAACAAGTTGTGCATGTTGGTCGCCATCTTTGGCTTTTTTCTCGGCAATAAGTTCATCGTTTGTACCCAAATGAGCTATTAAACCACCATTGCCAACTAATAATTTACGAATTTCTGCCTGAGTGTACTTTCCATCAAAACACAGATTCACCAGTAATCCGGCATCAAGTGTTCCGGCACGTTCCGGTGAAAAAGGACCATACCCATCCAACCCCTGGTTAGAGTCAATCACTTTACCGTAATGGTGAGCTGCAACCGAGATTCCGCCGCCCATATGAGCAATGACTAATTTCAGCTTTTCATACGAAGTATCATTATCAGCAGCATATTTACGGGCAATCGCTTTATGATTAAGGGCATGAAACATAGACCGACGGGGTATTTCGGGCAATCCGCTGACTCTTGCCACATCCTGATATTCATCGACAACAACCGGATCGGCAATAAAAGCCTTACAACCTGGAATGCTTCCGGCTATTTCGTGAGCAATCAATCCGCCCAAATTACTTACATGTTCGGCCCGTTGAGTTGATTTCAAATCGGAGATAAGTTTCTCATTCACTTCATACACTCCCGATTCAAGTGGTCGAACTAATCCGCCACGACCAACCACAGCCGACAAACCGGATATATCTATACCATCGAAATTAAGTTTTTCAAGCATCAGATTTTTTCGGAATTCGTATTGTTCAAAAAGAGATTTAAAAGGTTTCAAATCTGTTTTCGTGTGACGAATGGTATGCAAACAAATCAACGTTTCATCTTCGTAAACAGCAAATTTAGTAGATGTTGATCCCGGGTTGATGGATAAGATTTTAAACATAGAGGATTAATTTAATAATGACTCATGAATATTGATTGTATTCACAAAGATAGAATAAGTTGTGAATAATCCAAAACAATTAATTTAACAGGTTTAGATTGAAAACAAGAGTCTGTAGGTTGAATAAAAGTTCCGAATCAATAAAAAAAACAAATCGGATCAGTTTGATAGTGATATTTTATCTTAAATCTTTGTATTATAAAGAATTATTTTGTACTTTTGCAAAGATTTAGGATACGGAGGAGGGGACAACAGTCCCCTTGTTTGTTAAAATAACATTCAATATGATTTCAAAAGATTCTATATATCAGGCTGTTGAACAATTTATTGTAGATACTGATTATTTTTTAGTGGATATAAAAGTCACTCCGGATAACCGTGTTATGGTTGAAATTGATTCATTCGAAGGAGTGAAAATCGACTTTTGTGCTGAATTAAACCGGCACATTGAATCACAAATTGATCGTGAAATAGAAGATTACGATCTGGAAGTGGGATCAGCGGGTTTGACTGAACCATTTAAAGTGCAAAAACAATACGAAAAAAACCTGGGCAATGAGGTTGAAACATTGACGAAGGAAGGAAAAAAATTCAACGGAATCCTGAAGGAAGTCGATTCAACAGGATTTGTACTGGAAATTGAGAAATCAGAGAAACCTGAAGGAGCAAAACGAAAGATACTTATCAGCGAGGACCTTACCTTTACGTATGATGATATTAAAACTACAAAATATATAATTAGATTCAAATAAGCCATGAGCAAAAAAGAAACTATTAGCTTAATTGATACTTTTTCGGAGTTTAAAGAGCTAAAAAGCATCGACAGAAGTACATTAATCAGTGTAATGGAAGAGTCGTTCCGGAATGTGATTACCAAATTATTTGGAACCGATGAAAATTATGATGTAATTATCAACCCGGATAAAGGTGACTTTGAGATTTATCGTAACCGCACTGTTGTAGCTGATGAAAACGTGGAAGATCCAAATCTTCAAATTTCACTTACTGAAGCCAAAAAAATTGATGAAGATTATGAGATTGATGAAGATGTAACTGATACGGTTGATTTTTTAAGCTTTGGTAGACGGGCAATCCTGACACTCCGTCAGACTTTATCTTCAAAAATACTTGAACTTCAAAAAGATAATGTTTTCACTAAATACAGTGAAAAAATAGGCCAGATTGTGAGCGCTGAATTATATCAAATCTGGAAAAAAGAGATGTTGCTTATTGATGAAGAAGGCAATGAACTTTATTTACCAAAATCGGAACAAATACCGACTGACTTTTACCGCAAAGGGGACACCGTTCGTGCGGTAGTTGCCATGGTTGAAAATAAGAACAACAATCCAAAAATCATACTATCACGTATTTCACCTGTATTTCTTGAACGTTTGTTCGAACTGGAAGTACCTGAAATTCATGAAGGATTAATAACAATAAAGAAAATTGCCCGTATACCGGGTGAACGAGCCAAAGTAGCTGTTGAATCGTACGATGACCGTATTGATCCGGTAGGTGCTTGTGTTGGTGTAAAGGGATCGCGTATTCATGGTATCGTACGGGAATTACGGAACGAGAATATCGATGTCATCAATTACACGAACAATATTAATTTATTTATTTCACGTGCTTTAAGTCCTGCAAAAATTTCATCCATTCGATTGAATGAAGTAGAAAAGAAAGCAGAGATTTACCTCAAACCCGAAGAAGTGTCACAAGCGATCGGAAAAGGTGGATTGAATATCAAACTGGCAGGAATGTTATCGGGTTATACACTCGATGTATTCCGTGAAATGGATGAAGACACTGAAAGCGAAGATATTTACCTGGATGAATTCAGCGATGAAATTGATCAATGGGTGATTGATGCGTTGAAAGCAATTGGTTGTGATACTGCAAAAAATGTATTGGCAATATCCCGCCAGGATTTGATTCGTCGCACAGACCTTGAAGAAGAAACCGTTGACGAAGTATTGGCAATCCTTTCTGCCGAGTTCGAAGAGGAAGAATAAAGTATTTCGTGTTTTGATTTCCGTATTCGAAGGGATCATAAGATGAACTTAAGAACGGAAAGTATCAACCGTAGACTTTTTATAAAAATAAGAAAAACTGTAATTATAGCATATGTCCATAAGATTAAGTAAAGCCTGTAAAGATTTAAATGTTGGGATGACCACCGCAGTTGAATTTTTGGCGAAAAAAGGTCATAAAATAGTCGTCGACCCCAATTTGAAATTGTCGGATGACTTACACCTTTTGCTTGCAAAAGAATTTAATAAAGATATGGCTCTGAAAATTGAATCGGAGCGATTAAGCCAGGAGCGTCTTCTAAAAGAAAAGGCTCCCAGTGTATCTATTGAGGGGTACAATAAACCTAAACCGGTTGAGAAACCTGTTGAAACAATTCATGTGACTATTTCTGATGATCAGTTACCTCATTTCAAATCTGTTGGACATATTGATTTGGATACAAAAGACAAACATTCAGAAGTAAAGGCAGAAACAAAAGTACCAACACCTGCACCTGCACCTGTCATTGAAAAAACAGTTGTTGAAAAAGCAGTTGTTCCGGCTCCTGTAGTTGAGAAACCTGTTGAAGAAAAAGTTGTTGTTGAAAAAATTGTTATCGAACCGAAAGCAGTTGTAGTTGTTGAAGAAAAAGTTGTTGAGAAAGCAGTCGGAAAAATAGATACAGAAAAGGACATCGTCAATAAAGAAGTTCCTGTAACAGTTATTCCGCCAATTAAAGAAGAACCTAAGAAAGAAGTTGAAGCAGTGGTTGTCGTACCGGTGCCTGAACCTAAAGTTGAAGAAAAAAGCAATATTCCTGAGCATATCGTTGTTGAACATAAAGAACAGAAGGTCATAAAAAAAGAACAACATGTCAGCCAGGAACCAAAAGTTGAATTTATCAAACCGGTTAAAAAATTCGAAGTTCCTGTTGAAGCTAAAGCAGAACCAGAACCAGAACCTGTAGAACGGAATGTTGAAACGAAAGATAACGATCATGAAGAAGATGAAGTCTTTTCGCTGGCAAGACCTATAACTGATGTTGCCCCTGTAGTGATTGGCACGATCGACCTGGAACTATTAAACCAGAGTACTCGTCCTAAACCAAAAACAAAAGAACAGAAACGACGCGAAAGAGAAGATAAATCAAAGATTATTATTGACAGTAAGAAACCTGTTTTACCCGGAGAAAAGAAGATATTGAGAACAGCTGCTGAAGTAGCTGCAAATCCGACACCTATACATCCTAAAAAGAAGCGTGAACGTTTCTCAAATCAAAAAGTAGACATTACCAAAGTACCGCAACCAAACGGACCGACACAAGGATTTGCTCATCCCAAAAAAGTAACACCTGGAACAACAGGTGGTGCAGGAGTAGCAAGACCAAACAAAGACCGTCTGAAGAGGACCATAAAACCAGCGGTTAACGAAGAAGATGTTCAAAAACAAATAAAAGAAACCCTGGCACGTTTGTCGGGAGCAAATAAAAAAGGAAAAGGTTCGAAATACCGCCGTGATAAACGTGATAGTGTAAGTGTTCGTCAACAGGAACAGGCACAACGTGAACGTGATGAAGAAAGCGTTATTAAACTGACTGAATTTGTGACTGCTAGTGAATTGGCTATCATGATGGATGTAACAGTGAATCAGGTTATCGCCACTTGTATGAACATTGGTTTGATGGTATCCATCAATCAACGGTTGGACGCTGAAACAATCAATATCGTTGCTGAAGAATTCGGATTTACTACTGAATATGTAAGTGCTGACGTTATTGAAGCGATTGGTGAAGAAGAAGTAGATACTGAGTCGGATTTATTACCTCGTGCTCCGATTGTAACCGTCATGGGTCACGTCGATCATGGTAAAACCTCATTGCTCGATCATATCCGTAAAACAAATGTTATTGCCGGTGAAGCCGGTGGTATAACACAACATATTGGTGCCTACAATGTAAAACTTGAAAATGGCCAACGAATCACATTCCTGGATACTCCGGGGCATGAGGCATTTACTGCCATGCGTGCACGTGGTGCAAAGGTAACTGACATTGTTATTATTATAGTAGCTGCCGACGATAATGTGATGCCTCAAACTATTGAAGCGATTAATCATGCTTCGGCTGCCAACGTACCAATCATCTTTGCAATCAATAAGGTAGATAAAATCGGGGCAGATCCTGAAAAGATAAAAGCAACATTAGCTCAAATGAATTACCTGGTCGAAGACTGGGGTGGAAAATATCAATCACAGGACATTTCAGCTAAAAAGGGTGATGGTGTCACTGAATTACTTGAAAAAGTATTGCTGGAAGCCGAATTACTTGAATTGAAAGCCAATCCGAATAAACGTGCTATCGGTTCGGTTATCGAATCAACGTTAGATAAAGGGAGAGGTTACGTTTCGACTATTCTGGTAAATAACGGAACACTTCACTTGGGTGATGTAGTACTGGCCGGAACTAATTATGGTAAAATAAAGGCCATGTTCAACGAACGTAATCAACGGATTACTCAGGTATTACCAGGTGAGCCCGCTTTGATATTAGGACTCAACGGGGCTCCTCAGGCCGGTGATAATTTCAATGTAATGACTTCGGAACATGAAGCCCGTGAAATTGCAAACAAACGTGAACAGTTACAACGTGAACAAAGCATACGTACCAAGAAACACTTTACTCTTGACGAATTAGGCCGTCGTATTGCTCTTGGTGATTTTAAAGAATTAAATATCATTGTGAAAGGTGATGTGGATGGTTCAGTGGAAGCTTTATCGGATTCGTTATTGAACTTATCAACAGAGAACATTCAGGTAAATGTAATCCACAAAGCGGTGGGTGCTATTTCAGAATCGGATATATTGTTAGCTGCTGCTTCCAATGCTATCATCTGCGGTTTCCAGGTTCGTCCTACAACTACTGCCCGTAAAATGGCGGACAAAGAAGAAATTGATATTCGTCTTTACTCAGTTATTTATGACGCCATTGAAGAAATCAAATCGGCTATGGAAGGTATGCTTTCTCCTGAAATTAAAGAAGAAATTACTGCCACTGTCGAAATTCGTGAAGTATTTAAAATCACGAAGGTGGGAACCATTGCAGGTTGTCTGGTTCGCGAAGGAAAAATCAAACGGAATAACAAGATTCGTATCATTCGTGATGGCATCGTGGTGTATACCGGCGAACTTGATTCATTAAAACGATTCAAGGATGATGTCAAAGAAGTAGGTACTAACTATGAGTGTGGTTTGAATATCAAAAACTACAACGACATACAGGTTGGTGACATTGTTGAAAGTTATGAAGAAACTGAAGTAAGAAAAACACTATAAAGAATTGACAATTTAATCATTGACAATTTACTATTAAAAATGCCGGATTCTTTTGAATCCGGCATTTTTAATGAATTGATAAATATGAAAAATTTATTTCTGAAGATTACCCAATAATAATTTAACCCCTTTTTCTACATCCCGCGTCTCTTGTAGGGCTTTAATGAATGCGCTCCCTATAATTGCTCCGGAAGAATACTTGCACACCATTTCGCGTGTTGACTTATTTGAAATGCCAAAACCAATAAGACGTGGATTTTTAAGATTCATGGCATTGATCCGGTTAAAGTAATCCACCTTATTGTCAAACGAAGTTTGTGTTCCGGTAGTAGCAGCCGATGAAACCATATAAATAAATCCATTGGTGTGGCTGTCAATAAGACGAATTCGTTCGTCGGATGTCTCAGGTGTAATGAGGAATATGAATTCGAGTTTATACCTCAAGGCTATTTCTTTATATTCTGCTAAAAAATCAGATAATGGCAGATCAGGAATAATCATTCCATCCACCCCTACCCGACTGCATTCTTTGCAAAAGTTCTCAAACCCAAATTGCATAACCGGATTCAGATACCCCATCATAATTAAAGGAATATGGATCTGAGCCCTGACAGCAGTGAGCTGATCAAAGAGTTTACGAATACTCATGCCATTTTGCAAAGCCACCTGACTGCTATTCTGTATTACTATGCCATCAGCCATGGGATCTGAAAAGGGAATTCCTATTTCAATCAGATCAACCCCGTTTTCCTGCAGGCTAAGTAGTATTGGCAAAGTATCATCAAGTTTTGGATATCCGGCGGTAAAATAAACGGATAGGATATCTGCTTTCTTTTTCTCAAATAAAAAATTTATTCTATTCATAATTAATAGCTTTAATACTTTTAAGTATTTAAATTCATTCAACCGTTCAACCTGATTAACCAATCAACTTATGTACAAATGCACTGACCATCACCAGGCTCTTTAAACCCGGACTAATCTCAAATTTACTGTTTATATCAACCCCTGAGAATTTTGGATGTTTAATTTTTTTTATCGATTCAACATCTTCAGGGGATATTCCACCACTCAAAATAAAAGGTGTATTACCCTGATATTCATATAATATATTCCAGTCGAATTTAACTCCCGATCCCCCAGGCAGGGAAGTTTTAGTGTCGAAAACAAAATAGTCACACGATCCTTCGTAGGGAATGGTAGCATCAAAATCAGAGGCTTCGGATATTGGAAAAGCTTTAAGCACTTTCAGGTTCAGCTCTTTAAATGATTTGCAATATTCAACAGGTTCTTTACCGTGTAATTGAACACCGTTTAATTTATACTTTTCGATCATTAAATATGTATCCACAAATTTCTGATCTACAAAAACACCTATTTTCAGAATATTATCAGGTATTGAATGTACTACTTTGGCATCCAATCGTTCGACATAACGGGGTGAATTCGGATGGAATATAAAACCCATCATGTCTGGATTCAATTCAGATACAGTTTCAATATTCTGCGGGAATTTCATTCCGCAGACTTTGACTTTAAATTCTTTATTCATAAGTTGTAGCATTTTTCCAAAAAAACAATGGAGATAAAAATTGACCTTTTTAAAAGTAATACCGACATTAAATAGGCAATTTTGAAGTTAGTTTTATTATTATATAATTTTTATTAGTTCTGCTTTATCAAAATAAAAAACAACATACAATTGTTAAGTAATTAATAATGAACAATTAATAATTTTCAAGACACGGAATATCAATACTTTGAAAATCACCAAATAGATCATTAAATAGTTGCAATTACAAAGTTCACAATAAAGGTAATATTTTTTTACCAATGTTGTCGAATTGTAAGTTTTTAAAACACCTTTAGGTAGTTATCAACTGTGTTCTTTTATATCTTGTTTTGCGACTGTTTGCGTCTAATGCAATTTTATATTGTTGTGTTGTTTAAATTAAGTAAAATTGAAATATTTAATATTCCGTAAGTTTACTGATAAATCCGGACAATGATATTGCAGGATTTGGTTCTTTCATAAAGTTCTCACCCATTAGGAAGCCTCTGTAGCCAGCCGATCTTAATTTTCTGACAGCTTCGGTGGATGAGATTCCACTTTCACTTACTTTTACAAATTCATCGGGTATCATTCCGCACAATTCAAATGAAATAGTTGTGTTTACTTCAAAAGTTTTCAGATTTCTGTTATTTACACCCATCATATCCACATATTCATTGGCATGCATTAACTCGGCCTGATTATGTACTTCGAGCAACACTTCCAACCCCAGGTTATGTGCTTTTTTTGCAAATTCAAGTGTTTTTTCAGGACTTAAAGCTGCAGCAATGAGTAATATTACGTCAGCTCCCATTGCTTTGGCTTCGTAGAGTTGATATTCATCAATCACAAAATCTTTTCGCAATACAGGGCAAGAGATATGAGGACGAGCCGTCATGATATCCTGAGTAGTACCTCCAAAATACGGAAAATCCGTCAGTATTGAAATACCGGCTGCACCGGCTGCACAATATCCTGAAGTAATCTCCTCCACATTTGCATGT